>Ga0315912_10000357_pt1 | contig 90586 bp, 62 predicted proteins | sample VfabasoilMG_FD_204469 | JGI IMG/M metagenome (GOLD analysis project Ga0315912, IMG submission 204469) | Garden soil microbial communities collected in Santa Monica, California, United States - V. faba soil | ecosystem: Environmental > Terrestrial > Soil > Garden | place: USA: California... | reverse complement strand
GATGTTGACGCGCCCGGGCGCGGCAGCGATCCATTTTGGTTCCTGGCCAAAGGACTCCTTGAAATCGGAAACCGTTTCTTCGACAAGATGATTCAGCGTCATGATTCTTGATAAGACTGCACTGCCTCTGGGTATCAGCTGGAGTCCGGCGGCAAATCCTGGGTGACCCGCCTCCTCATCAGCCGATCGCCAGATCAACGCTTTCGAGGTCTCACCGAAACCGGGAGGCTGAGCCGATCATGCCAGATTACGTTCCGGCTCACTGCCTCACCAGCTTGCGTTTCGCGCGCTCCTGGAAGAATTGATCTGCCAGCACACCGATAAGTACGACCGTTCCCATGACTGCAAATTCCAGCGAGCTATCAATCCCCAAGAGGATGACGAGGTTTTGCAGCACCCGGAAAATCGCGGTGCCGATGAGGATGCCGATGATCGAGCCTTCGCCGCCACGGAGACTGCAACCGCCCAGCACCGCGGCGGCGATCCCGTAGAGTTCGTAGGAGTTACCGTGAATGGAAGGCGAGATCGAATTCGTATAAAACGCGAACAACACGCCGGCGATACCAGTCAACAATCCCGCCACCACATAGGTGCTGCCAATCAGCAGCTTGGTGTTGACGCCGGAGAAGCGCGTGGCGTCTTCGTTCCGTCCCACGGCAAACAGATAGCGTCCATAGGTCGATCGGTGCAACACAAACCACATGATCACGGCAATGATGATCAGGATGATAAACGTGTTCGGCACGCCGCCACATTTGCCGGTGGCGATGTGTTTCAAGGTCTCGAAACCCTGCGCGTCACCAAAACCCTTCGTATTGTCCCGCGCAATGAACCGCGCCACGCTGCGGTAAATCATCAAGCCGCAAAGCGTGATGATGAACGGCTGAATCTTCATCTTGGTGATAAGCGTACCATGAGCCGCCCCTAGCAACATCGGCAATCCTAAGGCGCAGAGGAGCGCCAGGGGCCAGGGCCAGTTCCAATCCCGCAACGCCATCGGCAACAGCACACCGCACAGCGCGAACACCGAACCCACCGACAAATCGATGCCGCCCGTGATGATGATCAGGCCCAGGCCGATCCCAAAGATCCCGTAGATGCCGATGAGGTTCGCGTTACTGGTCAGGTTGGCGGTCGATAGGAACTGCGGGTTCATCGCCGCCGTCACTCCGCACAACACCAGCAACAGAGTCAAAATGCCTAGTTCCTTTTTCATTTCTGATTTCTTCCCGTCCGTCCGCTCGGCTTTAACTTGCGAATGCCGCCTGCGCCGCCGCGATCTGCTTGCCGACCGCGAGCTGCATGATGTTCTCTTCGGTGCAGGCCGCCCGATCGAGCACTCCGGTTATGCTGCCTTCGTGCATGACCATAATCCGGTCGCTGACATTCAAGACTTCCTCCATGTCGGAACTGATCATCAAAATCACGGCGCCGTTGTCGGCAAGCGCCCGCATGATGCGATAAATCTCGGCCTTGGCGCCCACGTCAATGCCGCGGGTCGGCTCATCGAGGATCATTACTTTCGGCGACATCGAGAGCCACTTGCCGAGGACGATCTTCTGCTGGTTGCCGCCGCTCAAGTTGACCACGCGCGTCTCGCAGTTGGGCGTCTTCACTTTCAATGAAGCGATCTGCTCATTGGCGACCTTACGTTCGCGATCACGGACGATCATGAACAGTTGCGTGAACTTCTTCAGCGACGGCAACGTGGTGTTCTCTCGCACTGTCATGCTGGTAACGAGTCCCTCGCCGCGGCGATCTTCCGGCACCAGATAAATGCCGTGGCCGATGGCATCGCGGGGGCTTGCAATGCGCAACGAATCGCCGCCGATAGAAACCTCCGCCCCCCCGGCCGCATCCAGGCCCACAAGGGCTTTCATCAATTCGGAACGACCAGCGCCAACGAGCCCGGCGAAGCCAAGAATCTCCCCCCGCGTCGCATCGAACGAAATCGTCTTGCCCGGGAAACGGCTGGTCTTGGCGTTACGAACTTTGAAAAAACCCGGCGTCTTCGCACAGCTGGAGGCTGCGTAGGCGCTCTTGATTTCACGCCCGACCATCAGGCTCACGATGCTGTCGTGACTAATCTGGCTGCGGTCGAGCCCACCGGCATTCTTGCCGTCGCGCAACACCACCACGCGATCAGCACACCGATCCACTTCCGCGAGTCGGTGCGAAATATAGACGACACTGACGCCAGACTTGCCCAGTTCTGCAACGAGTTCGAGCAGACGTTCGGTTTCGGAAAGCGTCAACGAGGATGTCGGCTCATCCATGATGATAATCCGGGCATTGAGCGAGAGCGCCTTGGCAATCTCCACCATCTGTTGCTGGGCGATGGATAGCTTGTCCAATCGGGTGCGCGGCGAAATGTCCACCCCAAGGCGTTTGAGATACGGTTCGGTATCCGCGTAAATCTTCTTTTGATTGATGAGTTTGAAAGGACCGAGCACCGGCTCCCGCCCCAGAAAAACGTTGGCGGCGACATCAAGATTGTCGAGGACGTTTAGTTCCTGGTGGATGAACGCAATGCCGAGCTTCATCGCATCGGTGACGTTGTTGATTTTCACCGGCTGTCCGTCCACCAGCACCTGACCATCGTCTGGCTGATAAACGCCGCCCAGAATCTTCATCAACGTGGATTTGCCAGCGCCATTTTCACCGCAGAGGGCCAGCACTTCTCCCTTGCCAACGCTGAGGCTCACGTTATCCAACGCCACCACGCCCGGGAAACGCTTCCCGATGCCGCGCATTTCAAGCAGAGGTGGATTCATGATGCTTCCGAAATCATTACCGATCTTGCCGCGAGCCGTTAAGCTATCCAATCGGGTAGAACGCGTCGCTTCACTCTGCGAAGGCCCTTCCCAGAGCAGCGCCGCGGATGAGTGCTTAATGCCTGAAAACGATTACAGCGTCGAGGATTTTCAGCCTCGACGCCGCAATTCGGTGATAGTATTCCGCAAAACAGTTCGGCCCGGTTACTTGCCCAGCTGTTTCTTGAGGTTGGCAGAAAATTCCGCGACGTTTTCCTTCTTGATGCTCAACGTCGGAATGATCTGCTTGCCGCCGGCGAGCGCTTCCTTGTCGCCGTTGAGATACTTCGCCATGCGAAGGATGGACTGGCGACCGAATTCATACGGCTGTTGCACGACCGTCCCATAAATCGAACCCGCGGCCACGCCAGAAAGGACTTCCTCCTCCTCGTCAAAACATACGATCTTGACCTTTCCGAGTTTGCCGCTGTTCTTGACGCCATTCAGGATACATGGTCCGTTGTAACTCCAGAGTCCTACGAGGCAGGCAATATCAGGATACTTCACGAGCGTGTCTTCAACATTCTTCTGCGCAGCGGCGCGATCGGTGCCGTCGGTGCGAGCGTCAACCACCTCCACTTTCGAGCCTTCCAGTTCTTTCTTGATTCCCGCAAAACGTTCCTTAGCGTTGGCGGCGTCAAGCGATCCGACGAACACCGCAATCTTGCCACCTTCGGGGAGCACTTCCTTGATGAGCTTGCCCGCCTCAACGCCGGCGGCGACGTTATCCGTGCCGATATAGCAGACGCGCTTGCTATCTGCGGCGTCGCTGTCGTGACAGATAAGCAATGTCTGGGAAGCGACTTTGTTCAGGTATTCTGTCTGGTTCGCCGGATCAATTGGGCTGACGGCGATGCCGTCGACGCCACGCGCCAGCAAGTCATCCATCTTTTGGCGTTGCGTGGCCGCCTGACCATCGGAAGGAATCTGAAAATCAACTTCCACGGTGCCATTGAGCTCTTTGACGGCGGCATCGGTTCCCGCATGGGCGATGACCCAGAATGGCGAGGCGTTGTTCACAACGAACGCGAGCCGGAGCTTCTTGCCACCCGCGCCGCCGCCACTGGATGAGGACGACGTGCTGGTGCTTTCGCTCTTGCCGCAACCGGCGATGGCCACGGCCAGACATAGCGAACCGAATAGAATGGGGAGTTTGTTAAGTTTCATGTTTGATGAATGAGGGGTTAGCGAACCGAAAATCTGTAACTGATGGTGTTGGTGTAAGTCTCGCCGGGCCGCAGCACGGTTGACGGAAACGCCGGCTGATTCGGTGAATCGGGAAAGTGCTGCGGCTCGATGCAGAACCCGGTGCGTTGGTGATAGACCTGCCCACCTTTGCCCGTGATGCTGCCGTCAAGAAAGTTGCCGGAATAAAACTGTGTGGCCGGTTCGGTGGTTTCCACTTCCATTACCCGCCCACTGGTTGACTCAGTCGCCCGGGCGGCCAGCACGAGCTTTCCGGAGGAGTTGTTCAGCAAAAAATTGTGATCATAGCCGCGTCCAAGCTGAAGTTGCTCGTCCGGCTGATTGATGCGCGCGCCGATCTTCGTCGACTTGGAAAAATCGAGCGGGGTGCCGGCCAGCGACCGGAGTTCACCGGTGGGAATCAAATCGCCATTCACGGGCGTGAACTTGTCGGCGGGAATCATCAGCTCATGTCCGAGGATGTCTCCTGCACCAGCCAGATTGAAATAGGAATGATGCGTCAAATTCAGCACCGTAGGCTGGTCCGTCGTCGCGCTGTAATCAAGACGCAGCGCGTTGTCATGCGTCAGTGTGTAAACCGCGGTGACGCTGAGATTGCCGGGATAACCTTCCTCGCCATCTGGACTCACGTAACGCAATTCCAGCGCCGGACCCAGCTTGGTTTCCATGGCCTTCGCGTCCCAGACCACCTTGTCAAAGCCCTTGATTCCGCCATGGAGTGTATTCGGCCCGTTGTTCTTCGCCAAAGTGTAGGTCTGGCCATCGAGCGTGAACTTCCCGCCGGCGATCCGATTGCCGTAGCGCCCCACCAGACAGCCGAAATAGGGCGTGCTCTTGAGGTAACCCTCCAATGAATCGTAGCCCAACACTACGTCGCCCAGTTTACCGGCACGATCCGGCACAAACAGGTGCGTAACGATGCCGCCGTAATTGGTGATACGCGCCTCGACGCCGTTGGTGTTCCGCAAAGTGAAAAGTTCAACCGCCGCGCCATCGGCCAATTTGCCAAATGGTTTGCGCGTCACCTGCCCTGCTGTTTCGCCAGTGCCCGTTGAAGCTGTTTGATTACCCATGGAAAACGGTTCGCATTATGCCGAACCGCGCGCCACTGAAAAGCCCAAGTTTTGGCGATCGCCCCGCGGCCAGGCGAACACTTGCGCACATCCGCTGCTTCGCCCAGTCTTTGCGCCATGCGCCTATGGGACAAGCGAACTCCAAAACGACTCGGCAGGCTCGCCATTTTCCTCGCGCTCGTCATTCTGGTTTGCTGGTTCACCATGATCCGGATGCCGCTCAATAGCTTTCGCGGGCCGCTGCCGCCCCTCACGACCGCACAGGCAACGCTGCGGGACGAATTGCAACGCGATGTCCAGAAACTCGCGGGCGACATCGGCGAACGCAACACCTACACGCCCCGAGCGTTGCACGCAGCGGCTGATTACATCGAAACCAGCTTCACCAACGCGGGGCTGGCCGTCACGCGCCAGAGTTTTATCGCCATGGGCGAGCGCTGCGACAATCTGATCACCGAAATTCGGGGCTCGTCGCGCGCCAGTGAGATCGTCGTCGTAGGCGGGCATTACGATTCGGTCCAAGGCGTGGCCGGCGCGAATGACAACGCCAGCGGAGCGGCTGCTACATTGGCCCTGGCCAAACGGTTTGCCGTTACGAAGCCAGCGCGTACGCTGCGCTTCGTCGCGTTTGTGAATGAAGAACCGCCATTCTTCAAAGCCGAGGACATGGGTAGCCTCGTCTATGCGCGCAGCTGCCGCACGAATGGCGATAACATCGTTGCCATGCTCTCGCTGGAAACCATCGGTTACTATTCGGACGACGCTAAAAGCCAGAAGTATCCATTCCCGGTCGGATTGTTTTATCCGCCGCGAGGCAACTTCGTGGCGTTCGTGAGCAAGACGTCGCAAGCCAGCCTCGTGCGCCAATGCATCCGCAATTTTCGCACCCATGCGCAATTTCCGAGCGAAGGCGCCGCGTTGCCCTCGCGCATTCCGGGCGTGGATTGGTCCGATCACTGGGCGTTCTGGCAGGCGGGTTATCCGGCGATTGAAATCACGGACACCGCCATCTTCCGCTACCGGCATTATCACACAACGGAGGACACGCCGGACAAACTCGATTACGAGAAAATGGCCCGCGTTGTCAGCGGTTTGGAAAAAGTCATCGAAGAACTTGCGAATCCGTAAGGGCTGCGCCCAGTAGCAGCCGACGTGAGGAGGCTGAAGTTTTAGCCTTACAACGCTGCGATTACAAGTCAGCCACCCGCTACAATCTTCACGATTTCCAGCTGATCGCCCGCGTTGAGTTGACGCTGGGAAAACTCCGAAGGCGCGACCGCTTCGCCGTTGTGCTCCACCACCACGCTCCGCGGCAACAAACCTTGCGCGACGAGGAATTCCTCGACACTGCAAGGCAGCTTTGCAGCGATGGATTGGCCGTTGGCAGTGACGGTTGGCTGGCTCACGTGAACAGATTGTCGAATTCGTTGTGAGTGCCGATCCAAATCCATTCCATCGTGTCACCGGAACGCACTCCTACGGCACGATATTGTTCGTTGATCCGGACGGCCCAGAACTCGCCGCTGGTCTGTAGCTTGTTAAAGCGCAGCGACGGATGGTCAGGATTGTTGGCGAAAAGTTCGTATGCGATACGCGCGCGAGCTTTGACGGAAGGCGCCAGCCGCTCGTATGCCCGCCAGAAGGAAGGTCGGACTTTGGAAATCACAGCTTGGACGGGTCAAGCGGTTCAGCTGGCCCTTCCCGCAGTGCGTCTGCGGCGAATTTTTCCAGCTTCGGATAAGCGCGCTTGGTGGCGATGATGCGTTCCCACTCCCGGTCGCCCTCCTGCTGTTGGAGAAACCGCGCGAAGTTCACCACCTCGCGGGCCTTGTCCTCCGGAAGTTCGCCCACAATCTCCACGAGTTCTTTCGCCACAGCTGTCATGCCTTGAGACTAACTCCGTTCCTGAACCCGGGCAAGCGTGTGCTCTTCAACCACGCTCCGCGGTAGCAAGCCTTGTGCGACAAAAAATTCCTCGATACTGCAAGGCAGCTTCGTGGCGATGGATTGGCCGTTGGCTATGATCACTGCGGTCTCCACGGTCAAGGTTGAGGCAGTGCCCTCGTTTGGCGACCATCCAACGGCGTGAAACCGCTTAGGTCCAAAGCGGTAAACTCAGATCCAGAGATGAGCTTAACCTTTCCATCTGCGCTTCCAACGGCATGCAGCGGCTTGCGGACAAGCGATGCCCACAAACCCGGGCCAGGCACATTTCGATACGAATTTGTGCATGCGATCACAATTTCTTGTGAAGTCTTCGTGACTTGAAAATTTGTTTTGATCAAGAATTGTGCATTTCGTGGTCGCCAAAAGAAGCCTTGTGCCAGATCCGCTTGCACTTTGGACAAATCAAATCTGTGATCGTTCGTCGCGGCGGCAGTCTTCGCCAAGCGCAGAAACCGGCCACAAGTCATTCTCGCCCCGATGTTGCCGACGGGTTTCCCTGTGGAAGAGAGAGCTGGCAGCAATAAGGCCATCACCAAAGGGACTCCAAACGCGATTCCCAAAAGTGCAATGAATCTATTTCTGATTTGCCAATGCGACGTGTCCATATATCTGTCAAGCCGTCAACGCCGCATCCCAATCCTTCCACACCGGTTCGTAGCCGAGTCGTTGAAGCAACTCCGCCACCTCCGCGGGTGAACGTTCATCGGCAATGTTAAACTGGCCGGTGGCGTTCGTGGCCTGCCCGTTGATCGGCTTGGCCCATTCGCTGGCACCGGCTTCGACGATACGTCCGCGCACGGTCTGATGAATATGTTCCTTGCCCGCGCCGGTGTAACCACCCGGTTCGGTGTGGCTGCCCGCACTGATGAGTGTGATGCCCAGCGGGAATAGTCCGTCGCGCAGCTTCGCCGGTTCGCGGGTGGAAAGCACGAGGCCCACATCCGGAAACATCAGCCGGAACGCACAGACCAGTTGCACCAGTTCGCGGTCCGTCATGTGCGTGAGCGGTTCGAATTCCCCGGCACACGGACGCAGCCGCGGCAACGAAATGGTGAGATTGGCCTTCCAGCAATGGCGCAACAGATAGTCGGCATGCGCCGCCACGCACAACGCCTCGTATCGCCAGTCCGCCAGGCCATACAACGCGCCAATACCAATGCGCCGAAAGCCCGCGGCATAGGCGCGCTCCGGCGTTTCCAGCCGCCAATCGAAATTCTTCTTTGGTCCGGCGGTGTGCATGTCGTCATACACGGCGCGGTCATACGTCTCCTGATAAACCACCAGGCCATCCGCCCCCGCGGCCACCATCGGGCGATACTCCGACGTCTCCATCGGTCCAACTTCGAGCGAGACGCTGGGTATTTCCTCATGCAACGCCGCCACGCACTCCGCCATGTAACCGTTGGAGACGAACTTGGGATGCTCACCGGCCACCAGCAGAATATTGCGGAAACCCTGCGCCGCCAGCGCCCGCGCCTCCCGGCGCACTTCGTCCACGGTAAGGGTCACGCGCAGAATGGGATTGTCCCGCGAAAAGCCGCAATACTTGCAGTTGTTTATGCACTCGTTGGAAAGATAGAGCGGCGCAAACAGCCGGATGACTTTGCCGAAACGTTGCCGGGTGAGTTGCTGCGAGCGTTGGGCCAGCGGCTCCAGCAATTCGCCGGCGGCGGGTGAAATCAATTCGGCAAAATCCGGCAGCAACAATTTCTCCCGCGCCATGGCGGCTCGGGCAGAATCCCGACCCGTTTCTTGCGAACGACGCAATAGCGATGCCAGCGGCAATGAATTGAATTCAGCAACAAAACTCACAACTGAAAATTTGCCACAAATCACCGCCGGAGGCACGAGCGAAAAAAACTTCGAATCGGCTAAGCAAACATTTGCGCGGCCAAGATTTTGTGGCACTTTCCCGGCGCGAACTGGTCAAACCAGTTGAATGCAATCAAGTTTTACTCGAGCAATGCACCGACAACAGTCTCACCCCGGGCTCACCGGGAATCGTTACTCCGCCAAGAACATCAGCAAGCCGGTCAACTTCATCTGCACCACTCCGGAGGCCGGGGAAGTCTTCATCACCGGCGACTTCAATGACTGGCATCCCACCTCGCATCCGATGAAGCGCCATCCCGATGGCGCATGGCACGCCCAGCTCCAACTCGGGCACGGCCATCATCACTACCGTTTTTTGGTGGACGGGAAGCCGATCCTCGATCCGAAGGCGCAGGGCATCGCCCGCGATCATCAGGGCGAGAAGGTTTCACTGATCGCTGTCAGTTGAGCGATTGCCGCCCGGCGGCCTTCGCCTTTTCTTTCCGCTCGCGTTGCTCGGCAAAGAACGTCAGCAGCAACTGGCGGCATTCCTCTTCGCGCACGCCCTTGGTGATTTCGGCCTGGTGATTCAAGCCCGGGAATTGGAGCAGATTCAGCGCGCTGCCGGCCGCCCCGCCCTTGGGATCACTCGCCCCAAACACTACGCGCCCAAAACGCACATGAACAATCGCACCCGCGCACATCGGGCACGGCTCTTTGGTCACGTAAAGCGTGCAATCATTCAACCGCCAGTCGCCGACGGCCTCCTCAGCCTGCGTGATGGCCAGCATCTCGGCGTGGGCAGTGGCGTCCTTGAGTAATTCCACCTGGTTGTAGGCCCGAGCAATGATGCGTCCCTCGCGAACCACGACTGCCCCCACCGGCACTTCCTCCGCCTCATAAGCCCGCGCGGCCTGTCGCAAGGCTTCGCCCATAAAGTAATGGTCGCTTTGCAGATCAATGATGGGTTCGCTCATAATGCCGCGGCTTATCTCTCACAGTTGAACGGGAAAGGCAACGCGTTTGAAGCTTGGAGTCACGGCTGACTCGCGGTTTCGTCCGTTACTGAACCAGGACGCGGTAGTAGCATTGCCCGTTGGTGGTGGGTGCTTGAATTACGGCTGTGCCACCGCCGCCCACGAAGTTGGTAAGCGGCTGCCAGTCGGACGGCACCAACCTCAGGGAGTATTGCACAGTGTAAGTAACACCACTCTCAGCGTGGAAGGAGAATTCGAACCCGTTTTCACCCAGATGCGGATTTCCGATCGCGAGTTGCGACGGCGGCGTATTCAGGCAGAGGACCGAGCACAAGGCGTTGAGCTGATCGGAAATGAAGTCGCCGGTGCAAGCGTTGCGTGCGGTACCAGTCACGTTAAACGCGAAGCTGGGGCCGCAATTGGTGGGCGTGAAACTGCTGATGAATCCGGCGGTCTCACGCGGTGCAAGCGCGGAAATCTGCGCGACGTATCCATTCTGGTCATCCGTGACCAGGACATCGGTCAACACCACATCACCCGAGTTGCTGACCGAACCCGAGTAAATGAGTAGTTCGCCTTGCCGCGGGGGTTGCGGCGGGCAATCCACGCGCACGGCGAGTTGCGGCGTCGTAATGCCCGGACAGGCGGCTGTGGCGGTGGCGGTGACGTTGCTGCCGTTGCACGCGCTCGCTCCGGTGGCCGTAAGCGTATCCACGAATGGTGGGCAGCAGATGCGGCAAACGGTGTAGCTCCCGCTGAAGTTGGCGGATTGACCGGGCGCCAACACAACTGGACCAAACACCGGTGTGTTATTGGTCGGCTGGTCATTGACCACCACAACATTCGTGAGCGTGATGTTGCCAGCGTTGCTGACGGTACCGCTGAAATTCAGCACCCCACCGGGCGGCACGGGATTGACCGGACAGTGCTTGGTGACCACCAGGCGCGGCGTGGCCACAATCGGACACCCGGCCGATTCGCTGTCGCTGACCACCACCCCGTTGCAGCCATTGATTCCGCGGGCAGTCACCGTGTCGAGCAGGTTGGTCGCGCACGTGTCAACCGGCACCAAGTAGGAGCCGGCGAAATCCGCCGTTTCACCCGGGGCGAGCGTGATCGGGCCCAGCACCGGCGTGTTGTTCGACGGCAGGTTGTTGACGACCGTGACATTGACCAGCGCGATGTTCCCGGCGTTGCTGACGACGCCGGAGAAAACCAGCGGCTCACCCAGCGACACGGGACTCAGCGGGCAAACCTTGGTGACATTGATTCGCGCATCGGTGGTGGTTTGACAAACTGTCGTGGCTGAGTGCGCCACCGTTCGCCCAAAGCACTTGTCGGCCCCGGTGGCCGCCACGGTATTCACGTATGCGCAGCAGTTCGCCGGCACGCGGTAACTGGCCGTGTAATTCGAGGACTGGCCGGGGGCCAAGGTGATGGGACCGAGCAATACGGTGTTGTCGTTGGGTGTGAGCTCCGCGACCAGCACGTTGACCAGCGTGATGTTGCCGGCATTGCTCACGATACCGGAAAATACCGCCAGGTCTCCTGGAGCTGCCGGCACCGGCGGACAATTCTTGGTCACAAAGATGCGCGGCGAGTTTGTGCCCGGACAGGCAGCCGTGGCGATGGTGGCGATGTTGCTGCCGCACACGCTCGTGCCAGTGGCCGTCAACACGTCCACGTAGGGCGGGCAACAGTCCAGGCAAACTGCGTAGCTGCCACTAAAGCCGGTAGATTGACCGGGCACCAATGTAATCGGGCCAAGCACCGGCGTTGAATTGGTTGGATGGTCGTTAACCACAAGGACGTTCGTTAGCGTGACGTTGCCGGCGTTGCTGATGGTGCCGCTGAATGCGAGCGTTCCGCCTGGCTGCACGAGATTGGCCGGACAGTTCTTGGTGAGTACGAGACGCGGCGCCGCCACAATTGGGCACTCAGTCGAGTCGGTGTAGGTAACGATCGCGTTGTTGCAGGGGTCCGTTGCGCGGGCCATCACAGTGTTGAGCATGCTCGCCACGCATGTGTCGAATGGCACCAGATACGAACCGACGAATTCTTCCACTTCACCCGGCGCGAGCACGATCGGGCCAACCACTACCGTGTTGTTTGAAGGCTGGTTGATGACAACTGTGACGTTGGCCAAGGCCACGTTGCCCGCGTTGCTGACGACTCCAGAGTAGACCAGGAACTCGCCCAGCGGCACAGGATCTGGCGGGCAGGCGAGGGTGACCTTGATCCTCCCGTCCGTGGCGGCCTCACAAATCGTCGTGGCCGAGTCTGTGACTGTCCGTCCAAAACACTTGTCCATCCCCGTCGCCGTCACGGTTGTTACGTGCTCGCAGCAGTCGGCGGGCACGAGGGAACTGTGGGTGTAGTTCACGGACTGGCCGGGCGCCAGCGCGAGGGGGCCGAGCAGTACCGTGCTGGGGCTGGTTGCGGGATCCACCAGCACTACATTTAGCAACGTAATGTTGCCGGCATTGCTCACGATGCCGGAGTAAACGGCGATGTCTCCCGGCGCCGTCGGTGTCAGCGGACAATTCCTGGTTACGAAGAGCCGCGGCGAATTCGTGCCCGGACAACTGCGCGTGGCACTGGCAGTCACGACCACGCCGGCTCCTCCGCCAGCGGTCGTTCCGGTCGCGGTCGTGGTATCGCTGTAGGGCGGACACGAATCCGCGGGCGCGATGTAACTGTCCGTCCAGTTCATCCCGGCTCCCGGCGCGAGTGTGACCGGCCCCAATACCCGCCGCGTCACCCCGTTCAACGCTGCGATCACATTCGTCACGTTCACGTTTGTCAGCGTGATGTTGCCCGTGTTCGTCACCATCCCCGTCACGTTCACCACCCGGCCGGGTTGGATCAGGGCTGGCGGACATGACTTGGTCACACCAATGCTGCCAGCTGCGCCCCCGCTCACAGTGACCGTCGTTGAACAATTGACCGCGCAGCCGTTGGGATCGGAAACCGACACGTTGATGGCGTGAACTCCCACGCCAAAGTTGGTCGAAAGGTTGACACTCGCGGTGGTTGGTGGCCCACCCGCAATGACCGCGTTGGTTTGAACGGGCGTCCCGTCCACGGTCCACACTACGAACAGCGGATCGCCATCGCCATCGGCCACATTCACCGTGACGGTCGCGGCCTGTCCGCCGTTCAATGAGATTGGGGCGGGACAACTGATCGTCGGCGCCGTGTTGTTTTCTTCGTAAGCGCCAATGTCAATCACGCCGCGAACAATGCGGGCGAAGCCGCGTTGGTCGGTAGCGGGCGCATTCGTATTGTCGCCCGCGTCGATCGCCAGACTGCTGCATAGCAGCGCATGAGTAAACGTGGGCCCGCCATTGTTTTGCAGGGGACCCAACCGTACGCCGGTAGCCGTGACGTTGAACAGGTCGCTGGGACCGGGCGTGATCGGACCATTGGTCGCGCCCAGCAAATTGAAGCCATGGGAGAAGACATCTCCACTCACGCCGGTGAAGACATCAACCGCGGCGAAATTCGCGGCGAGGATGATGTTCTTGATCTCCACGACGCCGGCAGGATTCAAGAGTCCGCCACCCTCTGCTCCCGAAATGGCGGGAGCGATATTTGCGGTAACAGTGGAGTGACCCAGCGACGCGCTGCCGAAGCCGTTGAAAAGACCTCCGCCACCGCTCAAGTCGGCAGAGGGCGCTCCGGCGCCGGGATGGGCAGCATTGCCGCTTACGGTGCTGTTCTCCACAGTCACCGTACCAAAACTGTTGGCGATGCCACCACCCTGCCCCGCCCCGCCCGGGCCGTTGACGCCGGTACCGCCCGCCGCGGAATTACTGCTCACGGTAGTCCGATCCAGCGTGATCGAGCCGAAGCCGTTGGCAATTCCGCCGCCGGCACCAGCACCACCGGCGCCGCCCGCACCGCCGACGGCCGAGTTGAAACCAATGGTGCTCGTGTGCACCGTCAGCGTGCCTTCATTATTCAATCCCCCGCCGGAAGCATTGCCCCCGCCATCGCCGGTCGCGAAGTTGCCGTTGATGACAGAATTGGTAAGGGCCATCGTACCGGTATTGTTGATGCCACCGCCCAAGCCACTGGTGCCGCCCGCGCCACTTGCAGAGTTGCTGGTCACAATCGAACTCGTCGCGGTAAAGGTCCCCTCATTGTGCAGGCCGCCGCCCCACCCGCCCACCGCCCCGCCCGTGACGGAGTTGCCGCGGATGACGCAATTGGTGATGGTCAATGAACCGAGGTTGTTGATCCCGCCGCCGTTATTGGTCGCGACATTGCCGACGATGACACAATCTCTGAGCGTAAACGTGGATTCGTTATTAATGCCGCCGCCCTCCCGGGCGCGACCATTGTTAAGGGTCAGCCCGGAAATGGTACCGATGCCGGCTTGCAGGTTGAAGATGCGAAAATCCGGCGTGCCATTGGCGGTGCTGCGGCGGATGGTCAGATTGCCGGCGCCGGGTCCCAAGATGGTGAGGTCTTTGCCAATCAACAACTCTGCGTTGGTCAAAGTGATGACGCCGCTAACGGCAAAGTCAATCGTCTCCCCGGCGGCCGCGGTGGCGATGGCCTCGCGCAGCGAGCCAGGGCCGCTGTCAGCAGTCGTCGTGACAGTGGCTGCCTGTGCGGGCGCAACGAGAAGCACTGCCGACAAGAAAGGCAACATCGCCAGGGACCGCCTCATGTTTTCGCGATGCCTTGAGTAAAGGATCTTCCGCAGTCGCTTTTCCGGCGTGCTGTTTGTTCCGTCCATTTCGCATGGAGCGATCCAGATCATGGGGTCGGGGCAGATTAGAGCGCCCAGCGCCGCAAGCAATTTCAAAACTAGCTCAAACGCCGTCGCCATCCGTAGGTGGGGAATGGTTTGACCCGCGACTCCAGACTGGCTTGGCTATAATAGGTGTTTTGAGCGGGACTAAAGAAATGCCCTTACGCCTACTTTCCGCCAGAAATGTCGCCTTTGGCATCCTTGCGTAGTTCGACCCGGTTGAAGGCTCATGCGATACAGCCTCCCTCACGCACAACCACTGCGCCGACCGGCACTTCCTCCGCGTCGTAGGCACGTGCCGCCTGTCGCAACGCCTCGCCCACGAAGTAATGGTCGCTTTGCAGGTCAACGACGGGTTCGCTCATGATTCAGCCAATCAACCGAGGTAGCCTCAAGCAAATGTGTGACAAGCGCGGAGTCAGCGGGGGAACATTTGCGAGTGCGGATTCCCCCGCTGGCTTGCTTTGAAGAACCAGCGCTCCAGTCGGACAATGCTCCACACACTCCGCCGCCACCTTCTGCAGTCCCGCCTGAATTGCCGCACTGAACGGCGTCGCAACTTGCACATCGAAACCGCGCCCGATGAACGTCAAGCCCAGTGGCTCCGCCGCCAGCTCCGTGAGCTTGACGCAAATCCCGCAAAGAATGCATTTACCCGGCTCGAAAATGATACCGCCGGGTTGAAGCTGTTGTTCGAATTGCCGGCGCTCGGCACGAAACCGGCTCGCATCCACGCCGTAAGTCTGGGCGTAATGTTGCAGCACACAGTTGCCACTGGAACGACAGTCGCAATGCAGACATCGCGATGACTCCAGCGCCGCCTCCGATCGTGTGTGCCCCGCACAACGATCACACGGCGACACCGCAGAGGCGGCATTGGCCGTGCGCAAGAACTGACGAAGCTCGCCCGCGTCGAGACGGCCCATCACGCTGGAGAAAGCCTTCTCCGGTCGGTGCACCGGCTGGCCCGACAGAAAGCGATGCACACACTCGGCAACCGCCCGCCCTTCGGCCATGGCTTTCACCAGTTGTTTCTGTGGCCGCACCGCACTGCCCGCAGCAAAGACCTTCTCCAACGCAGTCTGGCAAGTGTTCGGCTCGACGCGAATTGAACCTGCGGCAAGCGGCAACCCCCAATCAGTCGCATCGCTGCTTTGAAATTCCCCGACCGCAACCACGATCGCGTCGAACCCGCGCGCCAGGCCCTCTAACCGGAGATCGCGGCCCAGGGCGACGCCGGGTTTGAACTCCAGTCCCAGCCGTTGCAGCAGCTCGATCTCCTTCTCAAGCACGTGCCATGGTAAATGATCCACCGACAAACCACGCAGGCTGCCACCCGCCTGTGAATGCCGATCCACTACTGTCACCTTGTGGCCCTCGCGCAATAGGAAGCCCGCCGCCGCCAACCCCGTTGGCCCAGCTCCAATGATCACTACCGACTTTCCGCTCGACGGCTTGCAATGGGGTACGCACGGCTCAACTGATTTGCGATCCTCGTCGGTCACAAATTTCTCCATGTCACGAATCGCCGCCGGATCATCCCAGTGTCCGCGCCGGCAACCTTGTTCGCACGGATGATGACACAACCGCCCGAGCACTCCCGCCAAGGGCAACGCATTGCGAACTAATCTTGCCGCATCAGACAACTGTCCGGCCTCGATGTGACGAAGCATCACCGGGATATTGAGTCCAAGCGGACACAGGCGATGGCACGGCGACAGACAATCGCCCACGTGATCGCTGAATAACAACTCCAGCGCCGTGCGCCGCGCTTCGTGGACTTCCTCGGTCTCGCTCTCAATCACCATGCCTGGCGTTGCTTTCGTTCCGCAGGATGACACGAGTTTGCCATTCGACTTCACGAGGCAAACCTGACAGGTGTTCAACGGCCCGCACTTTTCCAGATAACAGAGCGTCGGAATATCAATTGCCAACTTGCGCGCCGCCATCAGCACGCTTTCGCCGGGTTGAACCTCAACCGGACGACCGTCAATGGTGATAGAGAATGCGTTGCTCATTTGACCTCCACCGCGTGATGTGGACAAACCAAACGGCACGTATCGCACCGCGTGCATTTTGCGTCGTCAATCGCGTGCCGCGCGTACGGCGTCATCGGAATCGCGTCCACCGGGCAATGCTGCGCGCAGAGCGTGCAACCCGTGCAATCGGTGTTGATGGTGTAATGAATCAAGCCCGTGCACTTGCGCGCGGGACAACGGCCTTGCAGATGCGCTTCGTATTCATCGCGGAAGTAACGCAACGTCGTCAGCACGGGATTGGGCGCGGTTTTGCCGAGTCCGCACAGACTGCCCGCACCGACCTGCACGGCCAACCGCTCCAGTTCTTCAAGGTGCTGGCGTGTCGCCTTGCCAGTGCAAAGGCGTTCAAGAATGTCGAGCATTCGTTTCGTGCCAATGCGACAGAACGTGCACTTACCGCACGACTGATCCTGAGTGAACTGGAGGAAATACCGCGCGATGTCCACCATGCAACTCGTGTCGTCAAGCACCACGAGCCCGCCGCTGCCCATGATCGCTCCCACGTCGCGCAACGACTCATAATCCACCGGCGTGTCCGCCAACCGCGCCGGCACACAACCCCCGCTCGGCCCGCCGATCTGCACTGCCTTGAAGCGTCGCCCCTCGCCCACGCCGCCGCCAATTTCTTCGACGATCTCGCGGATTGTCGTGCCCATCGGCACTTCGATCAGTCCACCGCGACGAATCTTGCCGGCCAGCGCGAAGACTTTCGTCCCCTTGCTCTTCGCCGTGCCGATGGCGGCGAACTTTTCCGCGCCATTTCGCAGAATCCATGGCACAAGCGCGAGCGTTTCGACGTTGTTGATGAGGGTGGGTTTGCCCCACAACCCTTCAACCGCCGGAAACGGCGGTCGCAGTTTCGGCATGCCGCGCTGGCCTTCCACGGAGGCTATCAACGCAGTCTCCTCGCCGCAGACAAACGCACCCGCGCCTTCAAACACGGAGAGCTTGAGCTGATAACCGCCTTTGTAGCCGCCGACGTAAGGAGGCGGAGTCTCCTGTAACTCACCACTCCGCCTCCTCACGTCGGCGGTTACGCCGTTTGATGCGTCCAGCAACCGTTCCCCAAGCCATCCGCGACGTTCCAGTTCTGCAATCGCCGCGCGCACCCGCTTCACTGCCAGCGGATACTCATGACGGATGTAGAAAATCCCTTCCCGCGCCCCCACGGCCACTGCTGCGATCGCCAGCCCTTCGATGACCCGAAACGGAAACGATTCCAGAATCATCCGATCCATGAACGCGCCCGGATCGCCCTCATCGCCGTTGCAAATGACGTATTTAGTTTCGTTGCTTTGTTGCGAAACCACCCGCCACTTTTGCCCGGAAGGAAATCCCGCCCCGCCCCGCCCGCGCAGCCCCGACTTTTCGATGGCCGAAATGATTTCTTCGGAGCGCGGCTGTGGTCGAGGACCCAGCCGCAGCGCGTTGGAAGTTTCGTTGTTGCTGCGGCTGGTGCTTTGCACACAGCCGCGCTCCGCTTGTTGCTCCGCACTCCGCACTCCGCACTCCCCATTCTCCAGGCATTTCTTCAACGCCTCAAATCCGCCATGGGCCAGATACTCATCCAAGTCCAGCGGATCGAGCTTCCCGAAATGTTCCGTGGCGATGTGAACCTGTTTATCGAGGAACGCGCGGACGTTCGGATCGCGTTTGCTCATCGAGAAACGCTGCACATTTTGTTGTTCGAGCGCCTCGTCGAGCAACAGCCCATCAAGCACCCGCGTCCAGATGCGGCTAGCGCGTTGGACGAGACCGCGCGGCTTCAAATGTCGCTGCACCAGCGCCCGAGCTTGCGCCGCGGTCAGATCGGCGTAGAGCGTTCCGGATTTGCCGGTCTCAGTGACTTCGATCATCGGCGTGCGATGACACATGCCGACGCAACCAACGCGTTTCACCACCACCTTGCCGCCGCAAGCCGCCGCGCTCTCATTCAACGCGTGAAACAACTTGTCGCTGCCCTTGGCCATGCAACACGAGCCCAGGCCTACGTGAATTTCCGCCACGCCGCCATTGTGTCGGTGCTGATGGACTTCCTCGGTGGATTGAATCGTCTTCGCCTCCGCCTGCAGTTCGAGAAACTCGCGCATCGCCTCGGGCACGCGCTCGGCGCTGGTGTGACCGAACGTGGCTTCACCAACCTTCACGACCGGCGCAAGAGTGCATGTGCCCAAGCACGCGACTTGTTCGATTGTGAATTGTTTGTCGTGATCCGTATCCCCGCCCGCCGGAATTCTTAGATGTCGTCGCAGCGCATCCTCGACCCGCTCCGCGCCCGCCACGTGACAGGCCGTGCCGCGACAGACACGCACGACGTGCTTGCCAGTGGGCTGAAACCGGAACATGTCGTAGAACGATGCAACCCCGGCGATGGCCGCAGGCGGGATGTCGCTCTGCTCGCATACGCGGCGTAGCGCTTCTTCGGGCAGATAGCCGTAATGTTCCTGCAATGCCTGCAAGATCGGGATCACCGCATCCGGCTTGCGACCGACGCGGACCACGGCTTGGTCTGCGAATGCCAGATCAACGGGCATCAGCGACCTCCTTTCGACTGCTCAAGCTCCAAAGGTTGGTCGCTCCGCGCAAAAACATCTTTCCATCCAAAAACGCCGGGCTGGCGTGGAAAGCGTCTTCAAGTTTCGTGCGGCTCAACTCTTTGAACTCGCGCCCCACTTGCACCGAGACCAGTTCCCCTTTCGTTCCCAACACAATCAACTGGCCGCCCGCAATCACTGGCGACGCCTGCACTTCGAATCCGAGGTCCTTCTGCCAAATCAGTTTTCCCGTAGCGACCTCGAAGCAGCCGAGTCCGCCCATGGTCGTAACCGTAAACACCAGTTCCCCGTTGCTGACGGGACTCGTGATGTCCGGGATGTTGTCGGTTGCCCTCCACGCCACGTGTGACTTGGTGACATCCCCTGCTCCATCCGGGCGAATGCCGATCAACTCTCCCGACGGAACAACCACGATGGCCAATCCGCCGGCGAATATCGGCGAGGGTGCGACTTCGCCGCTCATTAACTCTGCGCGCCACAGTTCGCTCCCGTCACTGAGCGCGTGACTCATCACAAAGGGCAAGGCGAGCGTAATGATCTGCGACCTTCCCGCCGCCCCGCCAATGATGGGCGAAGCCCACGATCCGTGGGTCGGTTTGCTGCGCTCCCAAAGCACGCGCCCGCTGGCGCAGTCAATCGCGAGCAACTTCGAACCACCCGGAGCGCCTTCATCTTGGTCCAACTGCACGATCAATCTCCCGGGCGCGATGGCCAGCGACGACGCGTGACCATACATGTTCTTGGGAACGCCAAGATGCTTCGCCCACGCGAGCGACCCGTCGAAGTTGAACGCGGCCAGGTCGCCATTGGGAAACAGCACGAAGGCGCGGGAACCGTCGATGGCCATCGTTGGCGCGGCGTAACCCGTCATCTCCGGCATCTCGGAAAACGCGACAGGCGAACCGGGCACATTTTCCACGGCGCGTTGCCAAAGAAGTTTTCCGTCGGTCGCGTCATAGCAGAACACTTCGCGCTTGCGGGCATCGCCACCTGACAGGAACACCCGATTGCTCCACGCGACGGGCGAATTGAATCCGGGTGCGGGAATCGGAGTTTTCCAACTCACGGTCGTAGTGGTTGCGTCAAAAGCCATCTTGCCTGACGCAACTCCGCTGCCGGAAAAGCCGCGAAACTGCGGCCAGTTGACTTGAAATTCCGCCAGGGTGGGAAAACTCGCCGCCGCTTCGTTCGTATCGCCTTTGCCCAGCAACTTGTCCAGCTCGCTTGCAGAGCGCGGCAAGGGAGAGTTCGCGGAGAGTGCCAGCGTCAACAAACTCACCCCAACCACGGCACCGACTGCGGCCACCGACCAGCGAGCTTGTGCAGAAAGTTTCCGCCCTTCACTCGCGGCGTCCGGTCGGAGTTTCGGCAGCCACGGCAACGTTTGCAGCTTCATGGATTGTTTTGCGGCAAGCAGCACCACCGCGAGCCCGCCCACAAGCAACCAACCGCCTGTGCTGTCGAGCGCGAGCCGCCGCTGGTAACGCTGCCGAAACTCGAGATCGAGCCGGCGGATTTCTCCTTTGACCGTTTCGTCGGTCGGAGTGGTGCGAAGCTTCTCTTTGAGCGAAAGCAGTTGCGGCGATTTCCACGGATCGCGTTCCGAAGCCAATGTGTGTTGAAGCAACATATAGGCACTGACGAGCAAACAGAATGCGGCAGCAATCCAGGTGAGGCGATTCAAGGAGCGAGCATTTTGGACTGCGGTGGCAGAGCGCAGCGGCGACACCGCTTTTTCGGACGACGTGGGGGCTTCTGAAAGCGGCGTGGCGCTCTGCTTCCCGCCGCAGTCCAGGAGAGTCCCTGCTCTTTTGGTATCCGCACTCATGATGCGCTCGTCGTGGTTGCGATTGCCGTCGGGAGATCCCCTGCCGGCATCTGTCCGATACGAATCAGTTCCTGCGGACACGAACGGAAGCAGCGGGCGCAACCGAAACACGCGCCGCGATCCGGTTCAAAATCCGTCCGCTTCGTCCGTAACGAAAGACTCACGAGCTTCACCCCGATGACCAATCCCACCCAGCCACCGAAAACCACACACGCGATCCAGAAGCGATGACTCAGATTCGCCGCCGCCTTTAGCATCGCTTCGGGGTCGTGCTCGGCGCGTTGGAGCGAGAGTGCTTCGGGAGTCATCACGCCATAGTCCACGGGTGTTTTTTGCTGACGGATGTATCGTTCGGCAAGTTCGACCGTGGGATTCAGTTTAGAAACCGGCATGGCCAATTGGCCGCCAATCCACGCGCCGCCCACGATCAGCAGTGGCAATAGCATCAGCAACCAACCGAGGCGGCGGCGATCGGACGCGAGGAATTTCGGTTCGGACGTTCCTGGCGACGGCTCGCGCATCGCGCCGTAGGGACAGGACGTCGCACACAACTGGCATTCTGTGCAGATGTCGGGAGTAACGCGCACACGCCATTTCGAGGCGAGCGAGGCAAGTTTAAGTAAAGCACCGTACGGACAGAGAAATCGACAATAAGGCCGGCCCACGAACAGGCCCAACACCAACGTCAGCGCCGCCAAAGCGATAAGTAAACCCGGGCCGTTGAGCCGGAAGATCGGCACGATGGGATCGTAACGACAAATCGGAAATCCTGTGCCCGTCGCCGCGAAGGTGAGGCCGAATCCCAGAAAGATGAAAGGCAGGACGCCCAACGCATGTTCGAGCCACGCCGGGACTTTGACCAGTTTGATGAGCAGCAAGTCCTGCAACGCGCCATGCGGACACACCCCGGCGCAGAATGCCCTTCCTGCGAATAGCGCCACGATTAGTGGCGCGGCGAAGAACGCGATAACCGTGAGCGGCACGGTGTAGCCCGGGTCGAACAGTCCGAGAATGATATTCTGTGGCGCGCCGATCGCGCAGACGCATCCTTTCCGCCAGAAGCCGAAATACGCGAGTGAGAAGATACCAAGCCAGAACAGGCCACGGCGCGAGCGTTGTTTGTAGATGAACCATAACGCGACTCCCAGACACGCAAGCAGAACGCCAACATCAAGGTATTGCAGCCACTCTGCGCGAGCGGCAGGCGTGGAGGTGATTGGGATCTGGTGATTCGTTTCAGTGAAATCAGGCGGCGGGAAACGGGATTCGGCTAGAGCCCGGTTGCAAAGTGCTAGAACAAGTACAATCAGGATGAAACCAAACCGAAAGGGAGCAGAGGAGAAAAGGTGAAATGGAGCGTCGGCCCGCGTGCACCGTTTCTCCTCTTCTCCTCTTCTCCTTTTCGCCTGTGAAATTCGGGCAAACATAATCAAAGCCAGAGTTCAGTGCGCGTGCGTGGTCTTGAGCAGGTACGGCTGTTTGGCTGGCACGCGGCGGAAGGCGTCGCCGGGACAGGTGCGGGCGATGGCGCATTCGTTGCAATGCACACAGCGGTCGTGGCGGATTTGCAGGAAGAGCGAACCGTTGCCGAAACGATTGCAGCCCTCCACGCATTTCGCACAGCCGATGCAGAGCTTCTCATCAATCGTGTATTCGTAATACGGGTCTTCGACGAACGTGCGCTTGATGGCAGCGGTCGGACAAAGCTGATTCTCGGCGGCGGTGGTGAGCGCGTTGGGCTCGGGCTCGAAATAACCGGTGCAGAGATTGCAGTAACCGCACATCGCGTAGGCGTGAACGCATTTCACGGCGGACTGTTCCAGCACGCAGTTCGTTGCGCAGTTGCCGCAACGCACGCATTTCTGGGGGTCAATCTGCCAGACCCATTCCTGCGCCTGGGTGCGGTTCGCCAACACTCCGCCAAGCGCGCCCAAACCGGTCATCGCGGCGATGCGGGCGCCGTTGCGCAGGAATGTGCGCCGGGTCGAGGGTTCGGATTTGGGGCTGTCGCTCATACATTTCGCTTCATCACCCGCACGTCGCCGGTGACAATATCCAGAATGTAAATGCGTCCCTGTGAATCCACGGCTGCGTCCAACCCGCCCGCTGTGCAATCGGACGGACCGCAAGCGCGGGCGTTTTCGGAGAAAGTCTCCACGCCAGCGACGACGGACTCGAACTCGCCCGTGGCGTTGTAAACTTTCACGCGCGGCAAACCTTTTTCGCACGTGATGTATTTCCCATCCGGCAGAAGCGCGAAGTTGATGGGATTGCAGCAGCCGCAGAATCCGGTGATGCCCATCGAGGTGACACCCCACGAGCCTTCGAAGTCACCGTCTGGCGTGTAAAGTTCCATGCGATGCCGTCCGGGATTGTTCACGCGCAGCAAGCCGTCGGGCGCGATTTCCACGTCGAAGAACGGACTGGGAATGATGAAGCCGGGGATGTTTCGCTCCTTGTCCTTCTCGCCCATGCGACGGATGAGTTTCCCGGATTTGTCATAACCCAGGATGACGCGATTACCGGCATCGGCGGCATACACGTCGTTTTCCGTCGCCGCGATTCCAGTGAGCCAGGCTTTTTTTCCCGCTGATTCCCAGGCTGCTTTACGGGCACCTTTGCCGTCGAAGACCTCAATATGATCGCGCAGGCCAAGATAGATCGTTCCGTCCTTCGCGACCGCGCAGCAGCGCGTCGCTTCACTGGCGGCGAATTCAAGGCCGCGCTCGCCCGAGCGGCTCACCGCCGTGAGGTAATTACCGGAGCAAACGTAGAGCGAGTCGTCCGGGCCCGCGGCAATTCGTTTGGCTTCGGAATGCGGTGCTTTCCAGCAGGCGGTTTCCTCGTAGGCAATCAACTTGGGATCAGTCTTCTGAAGGCGCGAGACATCATAGGCGAACGGGTTCGTCGCTTTCTGCTCCGCCCCTTGCGCACGTTGCGCGGCGATGGTGCCAAGAACGGCCATAATGCCCGCCGTCTGGCCGAAAAATTCGCGGCGCGAGGCGAGTTCAAATTCACGTTTCATGAAATGCCTCCGCCTTTGGCTTGTTTGGCAGAGAGGGCTTGCGGCAGTCCGCAGCCAGTGAATGCGATGCATCGGGAACAGATGCTCTGGTTGACACAGGTCTGGCCGGAAAGTTTGCCACCACTGCGTTTGTAGAGACTGGCCGACACCACTCCCAATGCGGTCAGCAACGCGTAACGCGCGCCGCCGCGCAGAAACTCACGCCGGTGGGCGCGGTCTGGACCGGCTTGTTTCATGGCGCAAAAAATAAAAGCTCCACCTTGGATCGCCCTCGATCCCGGGGAATCTTTGACTGTCAAAGAAGGTTAAATCGAGGATTAGGGACTGGCTTGCTTTCGGTTGGCAAAGAGCGGGCTTTTCTTGCCCGGCCACTATAAGCAAATTGAAGTGTTCAGGCCGTTATCTGGCCGCGATGTCGAGGCAGACCAGACGCGTGAGGTCGCGCAGCAGCAGGCGGTTGCCAGCAAGCGCCATGGGCGCCCAAGACTCGCGATTCGTGAGCGGTTGCGTTTCGCCCCGCAGGTTGAAACGGCCCGCCGAAGCCTCCAGCTGCCGGAGTATGCCGGAATCATTCAGGGCGAGAATCGAATCACCGGCGGCAATGAACGAGCCGAGGCCAAACGTCTCGCCCGAGCCACTCGCCCACAGCACCTTGCCATCGAGACCGAGGCAAACAAAGCGACCATCCGCCCGCGCGCCGTAGAGGTGGCCATCCTTGAAGATGGGTGTGTGCTGTGTCGCACCAAAAACTTCGGACGTGAGTTTGAAAAGCGGCTGCGGCCTGAGTCGGCCGTTTTCCTCGACCAGCTGAAGCATCAAACTGCCCGCCCCGTAACCGCCGGTCAGAAAGATCCTGCCCTCGGGCAGTGGCAGCGGCGAAGGCACGGTGGCGATGCCGATCTTCCAATCAGTTGTTTCCCAGATCAACGCACCATCCTTCGCATCCACGCCAACGACCCCTTTGTTCGCGCAATACACGTAAAACCGCCGGCCCGCGAATTCCATCGGCATGATGCTGGAGTGGGTCATTTTCCAATCATGCGGATTCGGTGTCTGCCAGAGTGGCTTACCAGTGGCGAGATCAAGCGCCAGCAGCAACGCGTCTTTGCCACCTGGCGCGAGGATGACGCGATCGCCATCAATCAACGGGCACTGGCCAGCATACCATTCGGGCACAGTCGCGCCGAATTCACGGACCAGGCTGACACTCCATTTGAGTTCGCCGCTAACGGCGTCGAGGCAGAAGACATTGCACTTGGAGTCGAGGGCAACGACGTATTTCCCCGACACGACAGGTACCGTGCGTGTCATGCCGTGATTGCGTTTGATGGTCAGCGGATAAGTGAAGCGCCAGATTTCCTTTCCATCGGCAAGCGAGAGGCAGCGTAACGCGCTCTGCTTGGTGTCGCGCTCGTAATCGAGGAGATAAACCCGCCCCTCGCGAACGGCGACGCCGGCGTAGCCTTCGCCAACGTCAAGCGACCACAACTCGCGGGGCGGTGAAGTTTTCCAGTCGCGGGAGAGATTGGCTTGGTCGAGCGCGATGCCGTCGCGATTGGGCCCGCGGAATTGCGGCCAGTTTCCGGGATGTTCTGCAGGCAGGCCGGTGCCAGGGATGAGTTTCCCATACTGCAATGGGTTGCCGCTGGCGGAGTCACCGGTGGGTGCGGCGTCCGTGCCGGGGACACGGAGCTGCAACGTGCTTTCGGTGCGAGGCCAGACCCACAAACCAAAGGCGATCAGGCCCGTGAGCAAAGCGATCACCGGAGCCACCCAACTGGACTTGGACCAATTCATCAGCTCAATTTTGAACAAGGTGAGGTTACTGCTCACCCCGTAAAACGATCATTGCGCTGGTAAGTTGTCACTAACAGCGTGCGAGCGGCTACACGCGGATTGTCGAGGATTGACTACTGATTTACCCGATGGCTTTGCAAAGATGGTGGAGGCGGGGGGAGTTGAAAGCAGTTAGCTATTCGCGGTCATGCGCGACTAATTAGATTCATTCAGGAACGTGCGCATTCCAATTTCCAACCTCCGCACACAAACGCACCACCGCGAAGATATTTTGTCCCGTCCTGTCCCGTCAAGGCCAGGGGCGGGGGGGTAATGACGGAGAGGGAGTGGTGGCCAAAGTGGATGGATTCATCTGAGCGCAAAATCTTTTTTTGCAAAAGGGGCCGAGCTTTCTCCTCCGGGCGTTGATGTCGTGATGTCCTGCGCAGCGACCGTGCTAATCGCTTCCGCTGCCATAACGCGCCTGCGCCGACTATCCATCCAGCGGACTTCGCACTCCCAGCCCGTCGGGTAAATTCGGCAGTTGTGAAAATTCGACGACGTGCAAACCTTTTCCCCGGAAGCATCATTCATGATTGAGGTGTTTCCTGTGGAGCCGGGGCAAAGTTTTACCGGCCTCCATTTTTTCACAACGTACCCCCATTCCCGCGTCAGCAAACCTCGCACTTTGGGGAAACCCTGATTCTGTGTATGGAATCGTTCGGATTGTATTGACGTCGATAACTTCCTACCTTCCGCATCGACTTGCCGGCGAGTAGCCGGTGGGCTCTACTACCATGGCCGAGACGAGTGCCACGGCCTTTTTTATTCGGACGAGTAGCAGATGGTTCATCTGTCAATTGCTGGTGTCTAGCAACCGGCCACACCATTTCTTCGCCGTGAGACTCAGCATCTGGATGCTTCCTCCTTCATCGTCAAGTGGGGTATTCACCTATCGTCCAGTTTCCTAGACCCGTCCGTAGAGGGCCGGCTTGGCAGGGGCGCAGGCGGCATGAAAGAGTGAGCCCGTTCCCGGAGCACTACTCACAAAACCAAACCGGCCGGCGGTGTAATCAGATGCACCGCCGACCGCTCCGGGAAAAGTCAACAAACCAAAAGAAGCAAACACATGAAAATCCAGTTCATCACTCAAACCACTGCAGGGGTAGCAGCGCTGTTGTTGTCCGCAGCCACCGTACTTGCCGACCAGACCGTCACCTCCGCCAGCTTTAAGATGCCGGCGAAGGTCACCAGCGACCTCACTTTCGCGGATTGTGATAATTCGCCCGGACCGACAATTACGCTTTCCGGCGAACTGAACCTCGGCGGGCTGAGTGCAGATGTCACGCTGCAGAACAACGTGAAGGGCACGCACAAGACCACCGTGTCGTTCACGACCAACGCGGTGTTGGTCGTGGCCGGGGACGGCATCGAATTGCCCAAGCAACCGGTGCAAGGTGGCACGGGCGGCAATCCCCACATCTGGATTCAGTTCCTTGACCAAAACAACAAGACTCTCACGAGCCAGATCTACCTGGGCCGCTGCGTGCAAGGACTCAAGCATATAGATCCCGCGTTGCTTGCGCAGGCGCTCGCCGCCCTGGAGGTCTCTGCTATTGGCTGCGAGAATAATCCTGGCCCGACGATCTACCTTAGCGGCGGCATCGGACTAACTGCGGGACTCAAAGCGCGCTTCATTTTCAGCAATGCCGACAATCCGGTGGGTGGTCCGCACAAGGCTGTTGTCGTCCGCGATGTTGGCCTGATTGAAGCCGGTACCATCATCGAAATACCGAAGCAACCCGTCCGAGGCGGCGCTGGCGGCAATCCGATCATCTCCATCCAATTCAAGCACGGCAACGGCGATCCGATTGGCAGTCCGATCGTGCTCGGCAAGTGCAACCAGATCTAAGCTGATAGGAGTGGTAGCGTTCTAACTTGAAAAGCACCGCTCTATCCGTAATGACCGTGGGCACATCACCCTATTGCCGAAAACACCCGGGGAGCGATTGTAGGGAGTGAACAAACACATGTCGCTCGTGCTGGTTCTTCAAACTCGCTAGAAAGCCAGCGCGAGCGGCACTAATCAGACTGATGCCTGCTACTCTCTACTGGCAGCATCGTTGTGGGCTGGCTTTGGGTCAGCGCCTTCCCTTTTCCGCCTGTTATTCCTGCATTCAAACCCGACTGGCCACATGAGTTGGCAATTGAAGAGTGATATTCGGACCCTCAATGCAGATCAAACACCACGAGTAATTGGTCCTCCCGCACCGGGCGGTATTTGGCACGGAGATGCCCGGCAAATTGGGCATAGTGTTTCAGCCACCAGAAGGTCGTCCAGATGAATACAATGTAACCGGCGCCCTCGCCGCGCAGTCGCTCCAACTCGCCGATAGCGGTGGCATCGTCAGGCGGCGGCCCCCAATATTGACCTGCGTTTTCGAGGAAAGGCCGCGCCCGCGTGTGTGGTAGTGAACTGCGGAGATGCTCCTCATCCACGAGCACGAAGCTCTGGTTCCGTGGCAGAAGTTTTTCAATCGCCTCCTTCGCCTGGCTTAGGCTCAACAAACTTTGAGGCGACGGTTGCCGGGGTGAAGTGAGTTCAAGTCTCGGCGTGCCGGGGCGGCTCAAGACGGCGATTAGCGTGGCATCATCCACTGTCCTGACTGCCGTGTTGGGGAATTCCAAGAAATCCGACTCGCTCCACAAACTGCGATGCCGTTCCAGTTCGTTTCCGCACAAGGCTTCTTGCGCAGTCTCGTATTTCGGGGTGGTCACGATGACGGCTTTGTTGGCGCGCGCAAGGGCGTCGCGCAACAACTTCTGGCCCGCGGTCTTCTCAAAGTGCTCGATAATGTCACCAAGGAAAATCAGATCATATCGGTCCAGGCTTTCCATCACGACCGCCGCGTCGCCAACATAAATCTGGTTGTACAACATGTGGTGCATTGGCGTGAGGTAGTCGGCATGACCCTCGATGCCATCAATCCGCACGCGCCAGTTCTCGCGCTGGTAACGCGTCGGATTGTGCTCTGCTTCGAGAATATCCGTGTATTCGCGGAAGAGGTGACCCCATTTGCCGAAGCCCACGCCGACATCGAGGATCGACTGCGGCTTCAACTGGCGCACCAGATGAATGACGATCGGAATCGTGTTGGGTCGGCTGCTGGGCATGGTGGCTTATCGATTGAGGGCGAAAACAACCACGCGTTCATTGTCCACCAGCGTGTGAGTGGTGGCGCGCAGTTGCCGGTGAAAATCCTGATAATGCGCCAGCCACCAAAAGGAAGACCACGCAAACACGAGATAATGCGCCCCTGCGTCTCGCAGCCGCTCCAGTTCCTGCCAAGCAGTGGTATCGCTGTCGGGTGGTCCCCAGTAACTCCCTTCCTTTTCGAGAAACGGCACAACACGGCTACCGTTCAGCTCGGTCAACCCGCCCCATTGCGCGTCGTCCACCAAAATGAACGTTGAACCCCTCGGTATGACGCCAGCCAGATCCGTCATCGCCTGGCTCAATCGCTGACACCACCCGTCGGAGTCGGGCGCGCCGACATGTCCGGCGGCGCGGGCGCTCTCGCCGAGTTGGCGCTCCAGTTCCAGAAGTTCTGGCGACAACGCTTTCGCCGCGACGAAGAGTTTCTGCTGTTTCCCATCGATCTGCATTGGCAGAGGAAGAACGGCACATTGAAGCCCGGCCAGAGAATACAAGTTCCGATAATCTCGTACCCACACATGCTCCGGCGTCGACCACGGCCAGTCCTCGCTCCAGTCGATATTCACGATGTGCTGGGCAACGGTCGCCAGCCGTTTCAGCAATTCCACCACGACCCGGTCCGGATGATGGAGGAAGACTTCAATCGCGACTACAGCATCATAGCTTGAAGCCGGAAACGGCGCGCCCGAATAAAAATCGTATTGCTCGAAACGCACGCGTCGATTATCTCCGCAGTATTGTCTGGCATTCGCCAGTTGTTCCAAGCTGAGATCGAGCGCGGTGACCTCCGCCTGCGGCCATTGCTGAGCGAGGAGTTTGGTAATTCGCCCAAACCCGCAGCCAAGTTCAAGCACGCGCGTCATCGGAATCTTGCCGCGCTCGAGCACATCGAGGAGAAAGCGTTCCTGCAGTCGATGAAACTCCGGCGGAGTGCGTTTCTCGTCCCGATAAGTCCGCCCGCGCTCCAACCAATACTTGTTTACGTCGAATCCGGTGGTCATGCAGCCCTGCTTTCGCCTCATTGAGTGCCGCTTTTGCCTTCCCGGCGCAAGTCGCGATACAGTGCCACCAGTGTTTCGTTCAACTTGCGAATGTCGTAGCGCGCTGCGACGAACTCGCGACCCACCCGCCCCATAGCGGGCCATTCCTGTGGATGCGCAGCCAGAAACGCGATCCGCTCCGCCATTGCGTCTATGTCGCGTTCAGGTGCAAGGAAACCGGACTTCTCCGGCAACATTCCCTCAGGCAAAGCCCCGTGTCGCGTAGCAATCACCGGCAAGCCACACGCCTGGGCTTCCTGCAAGAACAGCCCCTGACCCTCCTGATCGCCCTCGATACTGACGCTGCCGAGCAGAGCAAGATGCGCTTGATCCAGCAGCTGTCGCACAAACGTGCTATCTCGCGCGCCGTGAAGCGTGACGACGTCCGTGAGCTTCAACTCAGCGACGAGTTGCTCCAATTTCTGGCGCAGCGGTCCGTCGCCGACGATGTCATAACGCAATGTCGTCCCTTGCCCCCTTGCTTTAGCCACGGCGCTCAGCACGAACTCGTGCCCTTTAATTTCCACGAGTCGTGCCACGGTGAGTAGACGCACCGGCTCGTTCGGGCCGCGAACACGCTCGGCGAATGGAAATGCATTTAAGTCCAGTCCTACTGGCAGGAGCTTCAGCTTTGGCGCCGGACAGCCCAGTTGCATCACCCGCCTGCGGGTAAATTCGCTGTTCACGGTGACGACATCGACGGCGGTGAATAGTTTATCGTAGAGACCGGGCCCATGCTTGCGGGGCTGCGTGGTGAAGTCGTAACCGTGAAAGCTGACCACGAGGGGCACGCGCCATAACTCGCGGGCGAAGCGGAAACTGTTTCCCACCAATCCGAAGTGTGCGTGCAGTACGTCGAAACGGTTGGATACGCCGCAAAGTTTCGCCAGCCGATACAATGCCGAGAGGCTCTCAGCCTGGTGACCAAACTCATCTCGACTCAACACGGCGCACGTGAGCCGCGGGGATTTCAGCAGGCAACGCCGTAGCGCAGGCAGCGCGCTGAAAAGCCGCTGCGAATTTGGCATCGCGGTTTCGCTACCCGGCAACCACGTGTCGCCGTTGAACGGGCGCACCGACAGTTCCCACGGGGCAGATTCCGGCGGCATGTCCATGAACGTCGTCCGTTCGAGCAAGCCATGGCTCGTAACCTCCGGATGCAATGGCGCGCCCTCGCCAGCATGGGTATCAGCAAAAATCTCTACCTCGTGCCCCAGGTCGAGCAAGCCGGTGATCTGGCGCAGAATGAAGGTTTCGGAAACGACCGGAAAACTCCCCAGCAGGAATGCGATGCGCAGCGGGCGGCTCATGTCATCGGCCAAGGAAAAGGGTCTGGAAAACTTCCGCATACAGGCATTTGCCGGCGAGCACGCCGCGAAATTGGTTCAAGCCTGTGACCGCTCGCGCGTAATCAAACTCGCGTAGTTGCGAACGATGCGCCCGCAAGGCGCGCAGTTTGCGGGGCATTACTTCGCTAATGTCCATCACGACATGGTACGCAGCGAGCGGCGTCCAGATTTCATAAGCCAGTAACTCCGGCTTCAAACCGCGACAGCGCTTCAACGCCATCCGCAAGATTGGAAATGTCGCCTGATGATCTGGGTGACCATCGTTGGGATGTGGCAAATAAATGACATCAGGTCGCCCTGTCTTCAGCACCGGTTCAAGCGCTTTCGCTGCAGCGGTAATGTGGTCGCCCAGCATCCAATCCGGCTGCCGCAGGAAATGCAGTTTCGGTATGCCAAGAATCTTCGCGGCCTTCCGCGCTTCGGCTTCGCGAATCTGCCACGCCTTTTCTCGCGACAAATATTTCAGGCCCAGTTCGCCCGAAGTCAGAAACGCCACTGAAACGTGTTCACTCCGCTCGACGCGCAAGCGGATTGCGCCACCACAGCCGATGACTTCATCGTCGGGATGCGGTGCGATGACCAGGACTTTCATGATCTACTTCCCCTCGGCGACTTGTTCATAACAGTCTGCATAGGCGCGCGCCATTCGCTCGGCTGAGAACAGTTCCACTGCATGTTGACGAACGCGACGGCGGTCGAGCGCTAGACATTTCGGAATTGTGGCCGCGAACTCCTCGCGTGTGGGCGCGGTGAAGCCGCCCACGCCTTCCGCGACGATTTCCGGCACCGCGCCCAGGCGTATTGCGGCAATAGGCGTGCCGCAGAGCATTGCCTCCACCAGCACGAGACCGAACGCCTCGGGGTATTGAATCGGATAGATCAGCGCCCGCGCACCCCCCAGCAGTCGGTCGCGCTCCTTGCCCGTAACGAAGCCGGCATATTCGACGCTTTTCCCATCCACCAGTGGCTGGACCTTCTCGCGAAAGTAGGGATTCGAAGGGCCCGCTAGCACCAGTCGCAGGCCCAACTGACGCGCGGTTTCAATTGCTAGCAGTGGACCTTTCCCGGAAACGAATCGTCCGAGATACAGCAAGTAATCCTCGGGTTGCTCGCGCCAGGTGAACTCGGCGGTATCCACGCCGTGCGGAATTACCGCGCTTGGTCGCAACTGCGGAAACGCACTCCACTGTGCGTGAGAGATTGCGGTCACGCAGGCTTCCGGCGCAGCAGCCCATAGCCGGGCCGAATCCTCGTCAGGCACAATGTGCGTGGTGTGTACGAGTAGGGCGCGCGAAAGTGGTTGCAGCGGAATCCCCCAAAGATAGGCGTGGCTGTGCAGCACGTCGAAACGGTTGGACTGGGCAACCGCCTGGCAGAGGTTGTTCCACTCGCAAAGATGCCAGTCCTCCAACGCGCCGTGCTGCGCGTACGGTCCGGGCGACGTCACCACCACCTCGCCATCCACCTCCGAGCCCGCCGCGCCGAAGACCGTGACCTCGTGGCCGAGCTTCGTCAGTTCGCGCGTCATCAGCCAGATCAGTGACTCGATGCTGCCGCCGGTTTCTTTCCGGACCGGCGCGGAGAGAGTGGCAATCTGGGCGATGCGCATGACGCTCAATTCATGGCCGCTTCCAGCAGCGCGGGCAAGACTTTGTCGGTGGAGAAATGCTCCGCGGCAATCTGGCGCGCAGTTTTGCGGTGTCGTTCGTAATCGGCGTTCACCGTTTCAATGCCCCGCAGCGCGCTGTCCGGATCAAAGAACGTCAGTAGTCCTTCGCCCACCGGCAGCCAATGGCTGAGTCCAGTATCTTCGATGAGCACCGGACGACCACTGGCGAGGTAACACACGCTGCGGTCACTAAACCAGCCGCCGCGCATGGCCACGTAACCGTTCTTGGGCACGCTGAACTCGCCGCGGGATTGCCGGATGAACTCGCGATACAACTCAGGTGTTCGTGAAACGACTTCGCCATGCACCGCCTCCCAGCCACGACTCGTGAGTTCCTCGGGTTTGATGCCCATCTGAGCAATGCAGAATTTTTGTGCCGTGCGCTGCGGCAGCTCAAAGTAACGCGGGAATTCCTTGTCGCGTTGGCCGTAGCTCATGCCGTGATACGTCACTTCCTTGAAACCCTGCCAGCGCATCACGGAGGTAAAATGCGTCGCGGGCCGCGCATCCACCGGCCACTCTGGCAAGAAGACCGGCGGGCGCGTTTTGAGCCACGGACCACCATCGCCTGGAATGGCACAGTCCGGCGCGCCGTAGCGTTGTGCGTAGGTGAAACGGCGTTCCGCCCGCGCGATGCCTTCGGTGAGCCCCATGTCGCCATTCGCGATGGCGATTTGCGTGAAGCCGGGATCAACATCAATGAACGCACGTCGTCGTGGCAGTTCGTATTCCTGACGCCAATTCCAGAACGGCACCGCGCGCATGATGAGCAAATCCGCGTGCGTGCAAAACTCGGTGAGTTGCTCCAGCGGTATCCCCAGCGAACGGTAGTTGTCGCGGTAAATCCAGCGGTCGCCCAAACCAAACGGCTCCAAACAAGCGCGCACGTAGGCCGCGGGGTAATCGAGTTCGTGCGTCCAATCTTCCTTTTCCCAGATGTAAACCCATGACGACTTGCCGCAATCTTCGAGATACACGACGTCGTGTCCGAGCGCGCGCAGGCCCAGCAGGTATTGCAGGCCAGCCCACGCCTGTCCGCCCAAGCCGGAGCGCCCGATGGTTCCGGCGAAAACAATCTTCACAGCCCCGCCCTTTCCATCAGGCTGCCCACGACTTTCTCAGCGGCGAAATACTCCCGCCCGATTTCCGCCGCCGCGCGGCAATGCCCGGCGTAGTCCAATTCAATGTCGTCCATCGCGGCCAGAATGTCGTCCATCGTCTTGAAGCCGAACAAGCCTTTGCCTCTCGGCAGGAATTTACTGAATCCTGTCTCCTGCGTGATCACGGGCCGGCCCGCCGCGAGATAACAGCAGGTGCGGTCGCTGAACCAGCCGGTGTTCGGTCGCACATACTGGTCGCGCGCCACGGTGAACTCGCCGCGCGATTGTTGGATGTACTTACGGTAAAGCTCCGCATCGCGGGAAACCTCCACCGACCCCACCTGCCGCCAGCCGTGCGCGGTCACCTTTTGCCGCACGGTTTCATCCACGCTCATGGCGAGCTCGAACTTCGCCGCCGGTCGGCGTTGGGGAAGATCCAGAATCTTCTCGAATTCCCGATCCTTGGTCCAATACCAAGTGTCGCCGCGCCATTCCAGATTCTTGCCCTTGTTGTGCCAGGTGGTGATCGTTGTGTAAGTCGGACCGCCGGTTGCCGCGCCGTCGTTCCACAACTCCACTGCCACCGGTTGCCGCGTCGGCAGCCACTTAAACTTTTCGATGGGCGTATCGCAATCCGCCGCACCTAGGTTTTCACCGAAACTGAAATGCGTATCGTGGGCCGCCAGCATGTCAATCATGCCCTGGTCGCCCTTGGCTACCTTCACCTGCGACGCGAAGGGGTCGGACTCCACGTAGATGCGTCGCTTGACGGCGCGGTGTTCATCGCGGATTTCCTGCGCGCCTGTGACGTTGAGGAACGCATCGGCCTCGCGATAGAGTTGGAGAATTTGCGTCTCGGTCATGCCGTAGCATTTGCCATCGGGATAATTTCCGCGAAACGCCCAGCGGTCGCCGAAACCGTGCGTCTTGAGATACGGCACGACCATCTCCAAGTTGCCCGTCACGTCCGGGCTGAACTCGTCAATCTTCGGATCGTAAATCCAGCGGCCCGAGTCCTCTATGTAATAAACGTCGTAGCCGAGTTTGCGCAGGCCGATGAGGTAATGCAGGAACTGATACGTGACGCCCGCCAGCGGATACCAAAAGAGGATGCCGAAGACGATAATCTTGCCTTTGGATTTGGACGCGTCAGGCATTTTCAGTTTTAAGCGGATCGAGCTTCCGGATGATTCGGGCGGGATTGCCAACGGCGACGCTGAATGGCGGCACGTCTTCCACAACGACCGACCTCGCGCCTACCACCGAACCTTCGCCGACCGTCACGCCGGGAAGTATGCAGGCATCGAAGCCGATCCAGACGTTGCGCTCGATGCGGATTGGCCGGGCTATCGTAGTGCTTTCGAGCCGGCGCGGTTCGCGAGACGCCGTCGAAGCAAGTTCAGTTCGTCGCAACGACGCGGAAGTTGGTAGTCGGCAGGTGTCCATGAAAACCGTGTTCCAAGAAATCAGGCAGTAATCTCCGAAGCTGACTTCCGCATCGCAGATGATGCGCGCGCCGTTGATCAGCGTGAATTCGCCAACGCTCACGCGGCCTTTCGGCCCGACGTCGAACATGACGCCAAGGTAAATGGACGCCCCTCGCCCAATTCGCACCGCGTCGGCCGCTGCGCTGCGAAAAAGGTGAAAGCTGTACGTCGTCTCCAAATAGGCCTCCGGGTCAACGGCCACGTTGTCGGGCACCCGGCCCGGATACCAGTCCCACGGCAATGTGCGGTCGGGATTCATTTCACCTCCCCGACAATTTGCGCCGGGTTGCCAAGCACGCGGCTGCCGGGTGGCACGTCACGTGTCACCAACGACCCGGCCTCGATCCAGGCACCTGCACCGAGCCGAACGCCTTTGAGGATGGTCGCATTCGGTCCAATCCACACGTCGTCCTCGATCACCACGGCACGCTTCGCGATTTCCGGACGGGGGCGACCTTGGTTCAGCGGCGAGCACGCAATCGCATCTACGATGCGCTCCGCCGGCGAAAGCGGATGAAAATCTGAATCGGCAATCGTCGCGTTCCAACCGACCACGACGTAGTTGCCGATGCGCAGTTCGAGTTCGCACAGCAAGACGGCGTTGGTGAAGTAACAGTAATCGCCAATGGAAACGCGCCCGCTTTGTTCGATGGCGAAATGCACGCCGTCCATTGTGCAGTGCGAACCGATGCAGAGCGCGTCGGCCTGTTTGGTGCGAAAGCGTTTGAACGCGTAGTCAGCAGTTATGAGCGTGTTCTCGCCAATACGCACGTTTGCCGGCAGGGGGCCGTTGCTCCAACCGCTCGCAGGTGTTGAGGGAGTTGTGCTCATTTGGATTGGTTCACCGTCGCGCCGGATTGCAGTTGGTGAAAATGGGCATAGCCGCCCCCACGCGCCAGCAACTCGTCATGCGTGCCGCTTTCAACCAGCCGTCCTTCGTCCAGCACCAAGATGCGGTTCGCGCGGCGAATGGTCGAGAGGCGATGCGCGATGATAAAAGTCGTTCGCCCACGGGTCAAACGTTCCAACGCTTCCATGACACTGTGTTCAGTCGCGACGTCCAACGCGCTTGTCGGTTCGTCGAGAATGAGGATCGGGGCGTCCTTCAACAGCGCACGCGCAATCGAGATTCTTTGCCGCTCGCCGCCGGAAAGTGTGCCGCCGCGTTCGCCGATGACGGTGTGATAGCCCTGCGGCAACCTGCTGATGAATTCATGCGCATTGGCCGCGCGCGCCGCGGCTTCAATCTGCTCCGGCGTCGCGTGGGGTACACCGTAGGCGATGTTTTCCGCCACAGTAATCGGAAACAGAAACGCCTCCTGCAAAACAATGGCGATGTGCTGCCGCAGCGATTTCATGCGCAGTTCACGGATATCCTGGCCATCCACCAGCACACGGCCCGACCACGGATCGAAAAAGCGCGGCAACAAGCTGACGAGCGTGCTTTTGCCCGCGCCGGTCGCGCCGACAAGTGCAATCATCTCACCGGGACTGGCTTCCAGGGAGATTTCCTGCAACACGGGCCGACCGGGTTCGTAACCGAAGGAGACGTTCTGAAATTTCACGTGACCGCGTGCGACCGGCAACGTGCGTGCGTTGGGCAGGTCCTTCACCTGACTCTCGGTTTGCAGCACCTCCCACACACGGCGCGCACTTCCCGCTGCGCCTTGGATGGTGGAACTCGTATAAGCCAGCGCTTCGAGTGGCGCATACAGCGAACCGAGATAAGACAAAAACAAAACGATTGCGCCCAGGCTCAACGTGCCGGCCCACGCGTGATGCGTCCCAAGCCAGATGATGGCCGCCGTGCCCAGCGCCGTGGCCGCACCCATGAGGATTTTGAACTGCAACTGCACGCGCGTGAGTGTCCGCGTCGCCGCCAGCGTCGCCGCGTTGGCTTGCTTGAAACGTTGTTCGTTGAATGACTCGCGTCCGAACGCCTGCACGATGGCGATGGCCGAAAAAGTCTGCTCAATCACATCGTAAGTTTTGCCCTCTGCTTCCTGTTGTTCGTAACTTCGATCCATCATCGGGCGCGCATAACGTGCGAATGCCAATGCCATCAACGGCACGACAGCGAGCGCAAGCAAGGCAAGTTTCGCATCAATGCGCCACAGAATGCCGAACATCAACCCGAGGCTGATGACTGAGGAAATAGCCGGCAGTAGCGCGTCCTTTACGATCACTGCGGCGCAACCACAATCGCCGGTGACGCGCCGAATGTTGTCGCCGACGGATTTTCGGGCATGAAAGTGCAGCGACAACTGCTGGAGCTTGCTGAACAAATCGCTGGCGAGATCGTACGTCATCCGTTGGCCGAGGCTGATGTTACTGTAGGTAGCGGCCAACCCCGCGAGCCAGCTCAGCAGAAAGACCAGCACCGTGGCAGCCACGCTCCAGCCGATTAGATTCGCGGGAGCCGGGTCGCCAGGCAGTGCTTCGACCAATCTCCCGACCCATGCCGGCATGGTTTGACCGCGCAGGATGTAATCAATCAGGAAAACCATCGGCCACGGCTTCAACACGTCCAGCGCAACCTTTAGCAACAGGCTGCCGCCCACACCGGCGAGCGGCCAACCTCGACGGTTGGCATAGCTCATCGCCCACGCACACAGGCGCGGCAACGTCAGGTTCTTTTGAAAGTTGGCGGACATGGTCAGGTAGCGACGACCGCAGCTTCGGCCGGCGCACGCTGTTGCAGTTCATGCATACGCGCATAATGGCCGCGCTGCGCCAAAAGTTCGTCATGCGTGCCACTCTCGACGATCTGGCCCTCCTTCAACACGAGGATTCGATCGGCGCGGCGGGCGGTGGCGAGCCGATGCGCGATAATCAACGTGGTGCGCCCGTTTATCAAACGGTCCAATGCGGCGAAGATCAACCGCTCCGTCTCGGCGTCGAGCGCGCTCGTAGGTTCATCCAGAACAAGGATCGGGGCGTCGCGCAGAAACGCGCGGGCGATGGCGAGGCGCTGGCGTTCGCCGCCGGAAAGTGTCGCCCCGCGTTCGCCGATCACCGTGTCGTAGCCATTTGGTAGATTGCTGATGAAATCATGGGCGTGCGCGGCGTGCGCGGCGGCTTCGATTTGTTCGCGTGTGGCCGTGGGCCGGCCGTAAGCGATGTTCTCAGCCACGGAGATGGGAAACAGAAACGCCTCCTGTGGAACAATTCCAATCTGCTGGCGCAGACTCGCGAGACGGACATCGCGAACATCCCGGCCATCAATCAAAACGCGGCCCGTCCACGGATCGAGAAAGCGCGGCAGCAAATTGACCAATGTGGTTTTGCCCGCACCAGTCGCGCCGACAATGGCTATTGTCTGGCCCGCTGCGACCGTGAAGGAAATGTCTTTCAGCACTGTCCGTCCGGTTTCATAGCCGGCAGCAACGATTTCAAATTGCACTTTGCCGCGAACGTTCGTCAGTTCAAGTGCATCCAGCCGCTCCCGGATTTCCGGCTCGGAATCCAGAATCTCAATCACGCGATTCGCGCTGGCGCTCAAGTTCTGCAGCGCGGGATAAAGGCCGGCGAAGACTTTCATCTGCGTTTGCAGCGCGTTGAGATAAGCGAGGAACACCAGGATGCTGCCCAGCGTGAGCGTGCCCGCCAACACGTTCTGCGCGCCGATCCAGAGAATCACGCCTGAACCAAGGGTCGTGACCAGTCCGGAGCTGAGGCTGTTGAAACTGCCGAGCAGCGCGCTGCGTTGCTGGGTGCGAATCGCCGCGTCGGCGTAGGTTGTGAAGCGCGAACTCTCGCGCTCCTCCTGACCAAACGCTTGCACCACCGGGATGCCGGTCAACGTCTGTTGGATGTGTGATTGAAGTCGGCTTTCCACTTCGCGCTTAAGCCGCGCGGCCGCACGCAGAGGTTTACCCATCAAGAAAGAAGCCACCACCATCACCGGCGCGAGCGCGACCGCGATCAACGTTAGTTGGCCGTTCAGTTGCGCCATCAGCACGATCATCGCGACCATTGTGAGCAGCGCATGCGCAGGCGTAACGAGCAACGTGTCTACGATTTGATACACACACCAACTGTCCGTCGTGACGCGGCCCATGAGATCGCCGACTGGCGTCCGTTTGTGGAACGTGAGCGACCGCCGCTGCAACCGCGCGAACAAATCCTCGGCGACACTGTAAACCAGCCGTCGCCCGGTTATCGTCCAAATCCAAGCGAGCGCCGCGTCCATCACGCTGCCCACGGCGAAGAGAGCAAGCCCGGCCATCACGACGAGCACCAGCAACTGCGCGGGACTTGGCTCAAGCGCCAGCGCGTTCAACGATTGTCCGAGCCACGGTGGCAGTGGGTCGGTGCCGAGCACGTGATCAATCAGCAGTTTGATGGGCCACGGCTGCAGGGCGGCAAGTCCGGCGGTCGCCAGCGTGATGGCAAACATCAGCCCAAGCGACGCCCGGTGAGGTCGCGCGAATCGCAGCAGCCGCAGGTAATGATGCATGTGCGTCGGCGACGGGTTTAGCATACTTGTCGAGCGGGAACAACGCTCGTCGCCAACCGCGTGCCGCTCCCCGCGCGTTTCACTGCGTTTGGACGCGATAAAAGCGTTTGCTGTTGGCTGCATTGAAGTTGGTGACCGTGATGAGCGCACCATTACCGCTGACGGCGGGCAGATTCGTCCACGCTGTCGCCGGCAGGTAGTCGCAATACTGCACCGTGTAGCTTTGATTCGTTTGCGTGATGAAACTCAGCGCAAAATCATTTCCAATCCGCTCCGGGTTGAAGATGTAAACCGGTAACGGATCTTGCGGGCCGCCTTGCAGCGTGGCCGCCTGCAGGGTGACGTTGCCGTAAGTGAGGTCGAACGATTTGGTGGCGCGATAAACCACAATCAACTGCTGGCCGGGACTGGCCGCCGTGTAGTTGATGGTGTAAACCGCTGGCACCTTTCCAAACACACTGCTGAGCGAAGTATCCGCGTACGCCGGCGCGCTAAAATCGCTCAGATAAGTTTGAAACTCACCTTCCGCCCCGTAAAGACCAACATACACGCGCAGGGTTCGCGAATTGGTATCGGCAGGTACGGTCAGCATGAATCCGTTGGTGAAGCCAGTCGTGAAGATGCCCGTGGGGGAGTTCGCTGCCTGTAAAATCGGAGTGCCGTCAGTCCAATTGAAGGCAGCGTAGTTATCGCCGAAGCGCTGTACTGCTTGGTCGCCGAGCTTCGTAAAGTTGCTGATTTTGCGCGGTACCAGACTCTTGTAGTTGAAACTGGTATTCGTCACCAGACCCCAGTGCGTCCAATCAGCCGTACCATCGGCGGTCAGGTCCACGCTGTTTGGTGGCACGGCCACACTCGCGGAGAGCGAACTACCCGTTGTGTGGACGAAGACGTCAACAGGACTGGAAGTCGTGGTGCGCCCCTTGTTATCCGTGGGCTTCGCAGTTAGTACGTAATGACCCGGGGACACGTTGTTCCACTGCCAAGTGAACGGGCTGCTGCTTACATCTCCTAGTTTCGTGGCGTCGGCGAAGAATGCGACATTGGTAACGTTACCATCAGGATCGGTGGCGGCTGCATGGATGCTTATCGTGGCCGCCGCGGAGAAGGTGGCGTTGTGCGCGGGACTCGTGATGCTCGCATAAGGTGGATTATTTGCTCCGTTCGCAGTCAAAGCGGCCGCCTGTAATGTCACATTCGCGGTCTGCCCCTGCGGATTGGAAACTACCCAGGTTATTGTCAGCGATTGGCCCGATGAGTTGGCCGCGAAGTTGATCGTGTACACTCCTCCGGGGCCGTTGCCGATGTTAAAGAGCCCAAAGTCCGTGTAGGACGTAGCGCTCCCGTCGCTCAAGGTGGCGGTCAATCGTCCCCGGCAGTTGAATGCACCAACATAGACTTTCAAAGTCTTCAAGTTGGTATCGGCGGGAACGGAGAATTCGAAGCCGCTGTCCGCCGGGGCGAAGTTATAAGCCCAGATTCCAGTGGTTGTGTTGGTCGCGGCAGGAAATGGCGTGCCGTCTTCCCAGCTGTAACCGTTGTAATTGTCCGAGTATTGAAAGACATAGGTGAAGCCAGAGGCGGCCCCCACCGGAACGACGCTGCCGATCTGCGGCGTGACGGTCGCTTTTCGATCCACGCTGGTGTCCGTGTAAAGTCCCCAGTGCACCCAATCCAGCGCACCGTTGATTGTCAGGTTGACGTCTGCGCCTTGACCAACAGGCGCAAGACTCCCGGTCAAAGTGCCGCCCCGCGATTGGAACCAGGACGTCGCCAACAATACGATGGCAAGTCGGCGAAACCCGGCATTTCCTTTCAACCAGCTGCTCATTGGGTCCTGGCGCAACGGCCTCTGCTCAGTATTCCACAACCCGGTAAAAACGCTGTGTCGCAATCAAAGGCGAATTGGTAACCCAGACTTCGAGTCCGGTTCCGGGAAACGTAGCGAAGGTCTGCCAGTTTGTAGTGGGCATGACCTCCGAAACCTGGACCTGATAAGACTTGGAAGTCAACGTCGCCACGCTAAAATGAAACGAATCTCCTTCCAGGCCGGAATTCCCTAACCGGAAAGGTGGTAATTCGGCGAGGGAGGCGGATTGCAGCGTGACGTTTCCGTAGAGCGTGTCGAAGCTTTCCTGTGCCGTATGTCTTACCACCAGTTGCTGATTGGCTGTCGCGGACTGGTAATCAATGGTGTAAACTCGATAGTTGTTCCCGTAAACATTCAACAGCGACGTATCGACATACGACCTGGCGCTGTAGTCGGTCAGATACGCTTCAAAGCGCGCGCGACTGGCGAACAAGCCTACGTAAACCTTGAGTTGTCGACGGGTCATATCCGCAGGTGCGGTAATCTGGAAACCCTCGCCTAGTCCTTCCGCGTAAATGCCCGTGGTGCTGGACGCGACTGAAGGAGTGGGAGTGCCGTTCGTCCATGAGAAACCCGAAAAATTATCCGTGTAGTTTTTAGTCTGACCGCTGCCGATTCGGTTCGCGTTAGAGATCCGAGTAGTTGCCCCGTTCCGGTGATCGAAACTATTGGCCCTAGTGAGCCCCCAGTGAGTCCAGTCCACGGGACCTTCCGCGTCAAGATCCACCTGGGCCGCAGGAAAGGCTGAAGATGCTGCCAGCAAACCGCCGCCTGTGCTGATAAACACGTCAGCCGCGCGCGATGTAAAGCTCACCCCCTTGTTGTCAGTGGCGCGAACGGTCAGGACATGACTGCCCAGAGTCGCATTGCTCCAAACCAACGTATAGGGAGCGATCGATTTCTGGCCGAGCTTCACACCGTCGCGAAAGAATTCGACGTTGGTGATACTGCCGTCGGCATCGCTCGCATTCGCTGTAATCGTAATATTGGTCGGCCACAGGCAAATCGCACCATGAGCAGGACTGGCTACCGCGGCAGAGGGTGGACGATTCCCCGTGTCGAAAGCCGCAGCTTGGAGCGTCACATTGCCATCGCCTGCGTGCATACTGTCTACAAAATATCGGAGGTTCAGAACCCTGGCCGACGACGCAGCAGCGTATTGCAGGGTGTAAACAGTGCTGGGGCCGCTGCTAAAATTCTCCACGGAAAGATCAGAAACCACTGGCGCGGAGAAATCGCTCAAGTAAGCCAGCAACCGTCCCCGGGCGGCATAAGCGCCCACATAGACTTTCACCGTATTGGTGGTCAAGCCGGCAGGTAGTTGCAATCGGAATCCGCCCTTGAGCCCGACATTGTAAACGCCGGTCGGTGTGTTTGTCGCCGATACGGTGGGAATGCCATCGGTCCACGAATAGCCGTTGGCGTTGTCCGCAAAGGGATAGGCGCTTCCTCCACCAAGTAGTGAGAAGTCGTTGATCTGCGACGCCACACCGCGCTTGTGATTGAAGCTCTCCTCGTTAAACAACCCCCAGTGCGCCCAGTCTGCCGGGCCTTCATTTTCGAGGTCCACCGTACTTGAAAGAGTAGCGGCTGCAACGGTCAGATAGCCACCCGTTTGGGTGACTAACACGTTTACCGACGTGGAGGTCTTGATTGCCCCCTCATTATCAATGGCCCGTGCTGTCAGGAAATATTCGCCGGCTGCCGGATTTGTCCATATCAAGGTGTAAGGACTGGCAATGACTTCACCTAACTTGATGTTGCCGGCGTAAAATTCAACCTTCGCAATCGAGCCGTCGGAGTCTGATGCTGTGGCTTCAAGCGGAATCATGGCTGGCACAAAGAAGTTCGCGAAGTCCGGCGGGTTGGTGAGCACAACGCTTGGCGCAGCGTTTGACAACACCGTGATCGTTACGGGCGCTGAGATGGAGACCGCCCCATCATTGTCCATCGCTCGCGCGGTGAGCGAATACGTTCCCGGGTTTACTGTGTCCCAAAAGAATTCGTAAGGCGGCGCGAACGCATCGCCCAGTAGCGTCGCCCCTTGGTAGAATTGGACCTGCTGCACCGACCCATCAGTGTCGGCTGCCTGTGCGCTGATTGTGATCGCCGAGAATTTGGGGAACTTCGCGTTGTTGGTGGGGGAGACGATTTGTGCCGTCGGCGCCAGGTTGCTTGCGAGCGCCACTGCTTGGAGCGAGACAAAGCCCGCCACCGGATCAACAACACTCTGCGACGTGAATCGCACAGTCAGTGCCTGCCCGTCGGAAGCCGCGGCGAAATCAACGACAAACACACCGTTGCTCAGCGTCATCGTGCTGGCGAGGGATTCATCAAAATAATTGGGCGCGCTTCCATCACTCAGCGCTGCGGAAAATAGGCCCGCAGCAGCGTTGGCGCCGACGTAAACGAAAAGTCGTCGCCGCGTCATGTCAGCGGAGGTGGTTAACGCGAAACCGTTTGTCAGTCCCCGCACGAACAGCGCAATTGGTGAATGGGTGACCGTGAGAGTGGGAGTGCCGTCGCTCCAGCTTGTGCCTGTTAGGTTAGTGGTTAGCTGAAGGATGGGATTTGCGCCCACGCCAATTACCGTGCCGCTGATACGCGGCGTGGCGGAGAGTTTTCGATTTACATTCGTTCCGCCTCCCAGTCCCCAATGCACCCAGTCGAGTGTTCCCACCGCGGTGAGGTTTATGTTGGTGCCGCCAGCCAACGCTTGAAAACTCCCGTTCAAAACTGCGCCGGGAGCCCGGTGGATTCCGAAGGCGAGCCAGCAAGCGATACCCAACCAGGTAACGCAGACAAATCTTCCGAACCGTTCGGTGTTACAGGATTGGGGCTGCTGCTCTTTCACAGGTCAATCCAGGGCTGCTCCACGCATATGAGAATCACCACTTGACCGCCTGGACGTGCCAGTCAAAAAACAGCTGGTTGCGCACCGCGCCGTGCACGGGTTTGTTAGGCAAGTCAGTCCACCAAGAAACTGACGGATTGAGCGTCGGGCTGGCCTGGTCCACGTCGGACACCGCGGCCAATTGCACCGGTGGAATCCAGCTGTCGAACGCGGTAACCTTGATTGGCTGGATTGCCGGGTTGCCATCAACCGCCGGATAACCAAACGGAGGCACCCGATTCAACGGATTCGAATCCGCGTCTTCATTCAGCAGAAAGATTTTTCGTCCCATCAACGAAGTAACGTCCGGTGCGTAACGAACATAACCAGGGCAGAGAAACGTCCTGGAAATCACAGTTTTCCCGGAAGGCGTTGGGTCGCCAAGATAGGTGGCGATGTAATAGATGAGTTCGTCCTTCGAATTCTTGTCGTAGCTCGCACGCGCACCCGCCCACAGGGGGCCAGGCAGCCGTTGCTCGTTATCGTCCACGTACATTTGCAACCCCAAGCCGGTTTGCTTGAGATTGGAGAGGCAATTTGTAGCCAGCGCTTTTTGTTTGGCCTTGGCCAATGCCGGCAACAACATGGCCGCCAAAAGGGCAATGATCGCAATGACCACCAAAAGTTCGATCAGAGTAAACGCCTGGCCGGGATACACCGCCGGCAACAATGCTCTCCTTGCTTTGCTTCGCATACGACTCTAAATGGTTCTCGGGCCAAGGCATGACACAGCCCGATCTGGTCCGTTCTTTAGTTTGCGATACAGAAGGCGTCCGCATTCTGCATCCCTACGAGGTGTGACTCTACACCAAGTCTACGTTTTAGCCCATATTTTTCCCCCAGGTTTTTCCCTACCCTCTACCCCCGGATTTTCGCGTATGCCAAGTAATCATGACTCCCCTGACGGGCGGCGCCCATTTCGGAGACAACTCCCCCAACGCAAATGGATTGCGATTCACTTGACGCTGCACTATAAAAAATTTCATGCAATTCCTTCGCCGGAATCGTTTCGCTCTCCTTACCGTGGCAGTATTGATCTTTTCGTCCGTGATGGTCATCTTGCAGTTCCTTGCCAACCAATCCGTCCACACGCAGCACGTCGAAGATTTTCTTCTCCTTCACGAGCGCGGCGAAAAGAAGTCCTGCGAGCACCTTTATCAACTGCTGGTGCAACAGCTCCCGCACATCAATGATCGCTCGCTGGTGCAGGACCTTCAGCGCACGGGGATGTTTGTGAACCTCAAGACGCAGCAACTCGACAATCTCGTCTGGAAATACCACGTCAGCGTGAATAACGAACTGAGACATCGCTCCGAAAAAAGATTGCAAAACTTGCTTCAAGAAACTTCCGGAGAATAATCTGCCTGGAATCGTTGTCGCTTCATGACTCTCTTCGCTCCAGACACCAATCGAGTACGAGTGGATGGTAAATTCTTCCGGCTCGGTCCGCATAAGTTTTATGTCAAAGGCGTCACCTACGGGCCATTCGCCGCGAATCAGGACGGCGAGATGTTTCCTTCACGCGAGCAAACGCGCCGCGACTTGATACAAATCCGCGAACTCGGTGCGAACGTTCTCCGCGTTTACTATGTTCCGCCTCGTTGGTTTCTTGATCTGCTCCACGAGCATGGCTTGAAGGTGTTGGTGGACATTCCGTGGGCTAAACATCTTTGCTTCCTCGACGCGGAAGCTTCCCAGAAGGATGCACGACTCATCGTTCGCAATGCCGTCTCCGCCTGCAAGGATCATCCCGCGCTCCTTGCCTTCAGCGTCGTCAATGAAATCTCGGCCGACATCGTCCGGTGGAGTGGCGTGAACCGCGTCCAGCAATTCGTTAATGAACTCATTGCTGAGGCTCGCAGCATTGACCCGCATTGCCTTTACACTTTCACATCGTATCCGCCGACTGAATTTCTCCAGGTGGACAACGCGGATTTCATCTGCTTCAACGTTTACCTTCACCATCCGAAACCCTTCACCGGTTATCTCGCCCGCCTCCAGACGCTCGCCGATGCCAAACCGCTCATCCTCGGGGAATTCGGCATGGACTCGATTCGCGAAGGCGAGCCGCACAAATGCGAATTCCTTAGCTGGCAGATCGAACTCGCCTTCCGCGCTGGCCTCGCCGGCACGGTCGTGTTCAGCTACACCGACGATTGGTGGCGCGGCGGCATGCACATCACGGACTGGGGGTTTGGCCTCACCACGCGCGATCGCCAGCCCAAGGATTCCTTCCGCGTGGTGCAGCGCGGTTATCAGATCGCACCGCATTTTGATTTGCCGCGTGTGCCCAAAGTCTCGGTGGTCGTGGCTACTTACAACGGCTGCCGCACGTTGAATATCTGCCTGGAAGCACTCGGGCGACTGAATTATCCCAATTACGAAGTCGTCCTGGTGGACGATGGCTCGACGGATCGCACGCCTGAAATTGCAAAGTCTTTTCCGTCCGTCCGCTACCTGCGACAAACCAATCAAGGTCTCTCCGCTGCCCGCAATGCCGGCATCCGCGCTGCCACCGGCGAAATTGTTGCTTTCACTGACGACGACTGCCGTGCCGATGAAGACTGGCTATACTATTTGGTGAACGATTTGTTGCGCAGTGATTTTGTCGGCATCGGCGGGCACAACTTTTTGCCACCAGAAGATTCGCCGGTGGCCGCTGCGGTAATGGCCTCGCCCGGCGGACCAGCCCACGTGCTCCTCACCGATACTGAGGCCGAACACATTCCCGGTTGCAACATGGCGTTTTACAAATCGGCGCTAGAACAGATCGGAATGTTCGATCCAATTTTCCGCAAAGCGGGCGACGATGTGGACATCTGCTGGCGCTTGCAGGACAGCCAGCTCAAAATCGGTTTTAGTTCGGCGGCCTTTGTCTGGCATTATCGCCGTTCCACTGTCGAAGCGTATCTCAAGCAACAGATTGGTTACGGGGAGGCGGAGGCCTTGCTGATTGCCAAACACCCCGAGCACTACAATGCCATAGGCGGCGGGATCTGGCGCGGCCGCATCTACGCGTCCTCATTCGCCGGACTGTTGCTGCGCGGGCCAGCCATCTACCACGGAGTTTTTGGCAGTGCCTTCTTCCAGCGGCTCTACGCAGCCAACCCGGTGACTCCGTTCATGTATTGCACCACGTTTGGTTACCACATTTTTGTGAACCTGCCGCTGGTCGGACTCGCCTGCAATTTCGAGCCATTCATCCCGCTGGCCACCGTTAGCCTCACCCTCTCGCTAGGGACGTGCACACTCGCGGCGCTTCAAGCCAATTTTCTGACAGCCAAGCGCCGCTACTGGTCCCGGCCGTTGGTGGCGGTCCTTTTCTTACTCCAGCCTCTCGTGCGAGGTTGGGCGCGATTTAAGTGGCGTGCCGCCATCAAATCCGGCGCCCGGCCCGATGGGGCAACGTCTCTGGCCTCGGAAGAAGTGCCGGAGGTGCTTACGTTCTGGTCCGATGGCGCGCTAGACCGTCTGGAATTCCTGCATGCGATTTTAGACCGACTCGACACTGCCCGTTGGCTTGTACGCGCGGACACAGGTTGGACGAGGCATGATTTCGAAATCATGCCATCCACATGGACCCGTCTACGGTTCAGTACGGTCACGGAAGAACTGGAACTGGGGCGACGGCACTTTCGCTGCCGGCTGGTTGATCGGTTGTCACTGTTGGCGTGGGTTCTCTTAGGCTTCGTCGCGGGCGCGCTTGTTGTATTGATTGCACTTTTTTCGACGGCCTTTCCATGGATCTGGCTGCTTCTTCTCCTCCTGCCTTTGCTAAAGTGGTACTTTGCCAGTGAGGCCGAGCTCCACAAATCGCTTTTGGTCTATCATCTGAAAGAAGTCGGCAGCGATCTCAAGCTCGTGCCCATTTCGCTTTGAGTGAACTGGTCAAGCGGCGCACGCGTCTGCCTTGCCAGAATGTAACCTGTCAGCACCGGCTCGCTGGGATTTTCAATCCTGCTGAAAGCCCCGGAGTGCCAGCGGCGAAACCACTTTGTGGTTGATCCGTCATAATCCTGGGCCACAGTTGCATGCACCCCGCCATCACGCTCCGGTAACTTTCGTAAACAGGCTCGAAGAGGGCGGAATACTTCAGTTCGTAGAAGGACTTGTCGTAAGCGCGAGGCACACCCGTATCAAGCACGTCTACCAAGTCGGCGAATTTGCTCTTAATTCGGCACCCACCCTCGCAATTGGAAATAGTACTGGAGATGCTCGCTCTTGAGTTCACGCTTGCCCCTAGCGGGATCGAATCGGTAAATCCGATTGGCGGTGGCGTAACTCGGGACGGAAGCACTACGTAGTCTGATCACTTCAAACGGGTCTTTGACCTTGGCTTGCGCTCTTGATTTCATAGCGGAACTGCCCGTATCAGTCCCGTCGTGTCAACAAATCTTACCAAACCCCTTATTTATATTGGTGGAGGCGGGGGGAGTTGAACCCCCGTCCCAAGCGGACCAACCAGCCGCGCCTACATGCTTAGTCCGGGGTAGTTTGTCGGCTATGGGATAACGCCCGAACGCGAGTCCCACTGCTTAGTCTGCATGGAATTTTCTCGGCTTGGGCGCGCAGTCTCCGCCTTCCGCCATGCCTGCTATGGCGTTCGTCCCACCTAGCAGGTGTCAGCGGGCGAACGTCGGGGCACTTAGGCCGCGAGTGCTAATTCGTTGTTAGCTTTTGTTTGATGCGATGATTTACGAGGCCAACGCATCGTCCTCGGCATGCCGCCTCTGGCGTGTTCACATGGTCGAAACCAGTACGCCCCCATCACGGCACCTGCATGATTCCCGAACTTGGCCCATTGGTCAACGGCGGGATTTGCCGTATCCCTGGTTTACCCGCCGGTCGCATCAAACCGCTTTACAACCACGCTGGGTCTCCGAAAAATCCGGTGTGCTGATTCTGCGCCGCGTTAAACTCGCCCTGCTGATTGCGCTCTCCGTTGGCCTGACCGGCGCGAACGCCGGCGCGGCTGAAACCTTCACGCCGTCACCCTATTTCGTGAATTCGTGGGGGGCGAAAGAGGGCCTGCCCCAAAGCTCGGTCATTTCGCTAGTCAAATCACAGGACGGTTACCTCTGGCTGGGCACGTTGCGCGGGTTGGTGCGGTTCGATGGCGTGAAGTTCACGGTGTTTGATGAAAGCACCACGCGCGGCATGACCAGCAGCAAAGTGGTAAAACTGTTTGAAGACCGGCAGCGCAATCTCTGGATCGGCACCGAAACCGAAGGGGTGATGTTGGTCAAGCCGGACGGGCAGTTGCAGATTGCGCCGCTGCGGCGTGGTTCGCCCGATGGCCGGTTGATCTCGGTGTGCGAAGATTCCACGGGCACGGTCTGGCTGTGCACGGCTGACGGTCAATTGTGGCGCGCTCGGGACGGGCAATTTCAGGCCGCCGCCATGCCCGGAGCGCACAGTGTCATTGCCGAGACGGGCGGCCGTTTGTGGATTGGGGCCGGGCCAGGCCAGCTTGGTTTGCCGATCACCTCGGCCCCGGGCAATCCGACGAACCAGGTGTTCATTCCCGCCACCCGCCTGGATTTACTGCTGCAAAGTTCGCGCGGCGGCTATTGGCGAATCGCCGATGGTCGGATTCAACGCTGGGAAGGCGAAAAGTCAGTCGAAGATCTGGGCGGCTATCCGTGGGCAAATGCCCGGGTGACCGCTGCATGTGAAGATCGTTCCGGCAATTTGATCGTCGGCACTTTCGATGTCGGCCAGATTGCCGGACGCGCTTCCGAAGCCGGCGTGTATTGGTTCAGCAGCGGACAAGTCCACCGCATTTCCAAGAACGAGGGATTGTCGCATAATGGCGTGTTGTCATTGTGCGTGGACGGCGAGGGCAGTTTATGGGTCGGGACGGACGGCGGCGGATTGAACCGCGTGCGCCCGCGGTTGTTCGTCACGCCCGCCGAATCCAAGGGTCTCGTGGTGCAATCGCTCGCGGAGAATTCGGAACGCGGCTTGTGGATCGGCTTCAATTTCAACGGGCTGAGATACTGGCGCGGAAACTTCGTGAAAGACTTCGAGGCGGCGGACGGCCTGCTGAACCCCAATATCGCGGCTACCCTCGTGGATCGGAATCAACGTGTCTGGATCGGCACCCGCAGCGGTGAAGTATCGGGCTTGTTCACGCTGGAAGAATCCCGCTTTCAGCGCGTGGGCGGTGTGCCGGCCTTGCAGCAATCGGTCACGGCGATGCATGAGGACCGGGCGGGCCGATTATGGTTTGGTGGTGAAGCGGGTCTGGTGCGACGGGAGGGAGACCGCTGGACGACGCTGACGCGCCGCGACGGACTATCCGCGGAACGCGTGAGCGCCATTGCGGATGACGCCGCGGGCAATTTGTGGATCGGCACGGAAGGCGGGGGGTTGAACCGGATGCGCGACGGCAAGTTCGAAATTTATCGAAAGAGCGACACCGGTCTGCCCAGCGACAACGTGGTGGCATTGCACGTGGACGCACAGCGCACTCTGTGGATTGGCACCAGCGCCGGGCTCGCCCGCCTGCAAGAAGGCCGCTGGACGCGTTTTACCACCGACCAAGGTCTCCCCAGCAATGGAATCGCTTACTTGATCGAGGACGACGAGGGTTACTTATGGATCGGCACCAGCGCCGGGCTGGTGCGCGCGCTGAAACGCGGGCTCGATGATTTCGCCACGAATCCAACCAACCGGTTCAACCTGCGCATTTACACGGAGGCGGATGGCTTGATTTCCCGCGAATGCACGGTTGGTTCCCAACCCGCCGCGTGCCGCACGCGGGACGGCCGGCTGTTGATGCCCACCACTGCCGGATTCGTGGAAGTCAAACCCGGCGCGGTGCGATCAAATTCCTTCGCCCCGCCGGTATTGATTGAATCGGTATTCGTGGATGGCCGGCCGCAAAGTCCTGATGCCATTCGCGCCATGGCGCCCGCAAGGCTTGCCGTCCCGCCCGGCCGGCAATCGGTGGAGATCCGTTACACCAGCTTGAATCTGGCTGCGCCGGAGCGAACCATCTTCAAGTATCGCATGGAAGGCCATGAGGCGCTGTGGAACGAAGCCGGCACCCGCCGCGTGGCTCCGTACAGCAAATTGCCCGCGGGCGAATATCGCTTCGTCGTGCTGGCGGCAAATGAGGATGGGGTTTGGAATGAAACGGGGGCCGCCCTGGCCATCGTGGTTGAGCCGCCCTTTTGGCAGACGAAGTCATTCATCGGCCTGGCCTCATTGGGGCTGCTGGGATTGGTCGTGGGGATTGTGCATTTGGTTTCTACAACCAAGTTGAAGCGGCAGCTGCGCCAGCAGGCCGCCGTGGAAAAAGACCGCGCCCGCATTGCCCGCGACTTGCACGATCAGGTGGGCGCGAGCATGACCCAGCTTTCGTTGCTCGCCGAAATGGTTGAGGCGGACAAGGAGGCGCCGGCGGAGGTCGAGGCGCACGCCCAGCAAATGATCCAATCCGCCCGCCAGACCACCCACGTGCTCGATGAAATCGTCTGGGCCGTGAATCCCGCCAACGACACGCTCAATGGATTGATCAATTACATCTGCAAGAACGCCCAGGACTATTTGCACGTGGCAGGATTCAAATATCGCTTCGATGTCCCGGCAGAATTGCCCGCCACGCCGTTGTCGCCCGAGGTCCGCCACAATGTCTTTCTCGCCGCCAAGGAAGCGGTCACCAATGTCGTACGCCATTCCAAAGGCACGTCGGCCTGGGTCCGATTACAACTGACCGCCCATTCGTTCACGCTGGAAATCGCTGATGACGGCCGGGGCGTGCCCGATTCCGCGAAAGACACCACGAGAAATGGATTGCGCAACATGCAGAAGCGTATGGAAGATGTCGGCGGCAAATATGCGATCAGCCGCGCGCCGGAAGGCGGGGCGTTGGTCACGCTGACGGCGCCGATCGCGAAACGAAAGCACTGAATGTCCATCACCGTCTCCATCGTTGAGGATCAGGAACCGCTTCGCAACACGCTCGCGCGGGTGATCAACCGCGCGGACGGCTTCGAGTGCGTCAGCCATTACGGCAGCGCGGAGGAGGCGCTCAAGGATTTGCCCAAGGTCAAGCCCCGGGTCGTGCTGATGGATATCAATTTACCCGGCATGAATGGCGTGGAATGCGTCCGCCAGCTAAAGCAGGCCCTGCCCGAGACGCAGGTGATGATGTTGACGGTTTACGAAGACACCGAGAATATTTTCAACGCCCTCGCCGCTGGAGCGAGTGGTTACATGCTCAAGCGCACGCCGCGCGCGGATTTGCTGGAGGCCATCAAGGAAGTGCATCGCGGGGGTTCGCCGATGAGCACTCACATTGCGCGGATGGTGGTGCAATCCTTCATGAAGCCAGCGTCCAAACCCGAACCCACCGCCGACCTTTCCCCGCGGGAGCGGGAAGTGCTAGACCTATTGAGCCAGGGGCTGATGTACAAGGAGATTTCCGACAAACTCGGCGTCAGTTACGAAACCGTGCATACCTACATCCGCCGGATTTACGAGAAGCTGCAGGTCCGTACCCGAACCGAGGCGGTGGCGAAATTCTTGCGCGGTTGAGGGTCCGGAGTTATTCCAGCCTCTCAATCCGGTCGTTTCGCGCTTGTCCCCAATGTCCCCAGTACTAGGGACTAGGCTAGGCAACAGTCTCTGCTAATCTACGAATGTCGTTGGGAGCAAAAATGCGGTTACTGTGTGTGTTTGAAAGCGTGGTCCGCAGCGCAGCGAAGAACGACCTGGGTCAGAAGTTGAGTCGAAATAGATTTGTGTTTGTTCTCAGAGCAGCGACCGGATGAAAATCCGGTCGTTTTGCTTTTCGCTCCTGGTCAGCCAAGCCACCAGCTCATGCCCGCCTTCGATTTTCCCGTCGGATTACCAGCTTCAATCCCGACCAGACCTCGTCGACGGCACAGACCTTCACATCCACCAGCCCCAGGGGCAGCGCCACGGCCCGGATGACATCCTCGGTGATGGTACTCGGGACGCCGGAAGATTTCTTGGGCCAGGAAATCCAGATCATGCCATCAGGGATGATTTGTTTGAGCATCGTAGGAAGTTTGGATTGCAATTCGTCACGGTCTGCCGAGAAGAAATGAATAAAATCCAATCCCGCCGCAAGCTGCCTGGAAAACTTTGTCCCCGCGGGAAGCGCGCCCAGCAGTTCAAAGTAGTCAGCTGGCGGATTGACGGCGCAACAACTTGCGCCGGACTCGAGGCCAAGCTTTTTCAGCAACGAAGTCCCGGAGTAGCCAGCCGGCGGCTTCATGTTCTGGCTTCGCCTCCTTCCGGCCCGTAGAATACGACCCACGCGGCTAGGTCCGCGGAGAAATCTTCAAACCGGTGCACCTGGCCCGCGGGCACAAAAATGAATTCTCCCGCGGCAAACGGACGGGATGTTGCGCCGTCAAAAAACTTCCCGCTCCCTCGCGCAACGAAATAAAGTTCGTCCCGCGTGTGGGGCTTTTGCGGGTCGTGACAAATGGGTGAATACAATTCAATCACGACCGAGCCATGGGTGAAAACTGGAACCGCGAGATTACCTGCGGGCGGCGGTCCACCGGCCAACGCTGCAGCCAGACTGAACTGGGCAACCGTGGACGTGCTCACGGGACTGCCAGCGCGCGATAAAAACGCAGCGGGGCGTTATTGTTCGTCTCCGACCACAGCCCACTGGAATTGGTAGGCACGACGGCATCGCGTAACGCAAACGGCGTCGCGACATTGGTTGTGCTGTGGATTTCATAGCGCCGGCCCGCAAGCGCGGGCCACGCGAGCGTGGGAATGGGCGAAATAACCTGCAGCTGGAACGGCGATTCCGTGTCCAGGATGCGAATCCATTTCGTCTCGGTGCGATACTGCTTGCCGTCATTGCGCGTGGCCAAGGCGTACACCGGATGTAAGCCGACTTGCAAATTCGTCGCGGCAAGCAAGAAAGTGGCGATGGCGAGGTTGGAAACCACGCCCCATTGTCCGCCGGTGCTGAACAGCTCGATCCGATTCATGCTGGCGTTGTTGGTGTTGGCAACAACTTGAAACTGCATCGTGGTTTTGAGGGCGGTGTTGCTACCGCCGAGCAAGGTGGTGAACGTGGCGGCGAACGGTGTATTCTGGATGCGAATGCTTTGGGAAATCCGCGTCTGGGTGCGAACATGACTACCCTCGTATGCCACCGCGGTCAGTTCATGCCAGCCATCGGCGTTGGTCGTGGTGTTGAAGGGGACTTCCAGGTTCCAGTTCGTCAATCCAGCGGTGACGTACAAATGGTTGCGCGGCCGGAGGTCGTTCAGGTTGTCCACCAGCGCGCTGGCGGTAGCGGGAGAAATGCTAAACGTGCCAGACAATTGCGATTGAATCTGCGCCTCCTTCCAGCCCACAGCCCGGGCGCGCAAATTGAATTGGGCGGCCGGGTCAACTCCGATGGCGCCCACGACCAAGTCTTCGGCTACCACGCCATCGCTGCCGGTCAAAGCCGGAGCCGTGTTGATGGCCGTCAGCAAATTCTGCATCAGCGTTTGCAAGGTGGTTCCGACCGACAGATTGGTGACCGCCACCGTCGTCATCGCGCCATTGGTCTTGGTGACCGTTAGTTCGAGATAGTCCCCCACCACCACTGGACCCACGACGAGGTACTCGCGGCGACCGTGCGCCGGCGTATCCAGGAAATTAGTCCGGCTAGCGGTCAGGTAGGTGGTCAGCAGTGTCGCTGTGCCAATCGAGTTGCTCACGTTGGCGGTGACCGTCAATCCGGCAACATTGATGTCGGTGCTTTGCAATTCGATCCGGTCCCCGCGCGCCGCTGCGGCCACGGCAGTCAGGTTGCTAAATGCTGGACTGTTCAACTGGGCCGCCAAATCGGTGGTAACGGACTTAATTGTGGCGTTGAGCGGCACGGTATAGTTCGTCGTGAAACCGTTGAGCGTAATGTAAAGGGTGTTAAACCGCCGCGGCGGCAGGTTGCTGACCGAATGCAACAGTTGCCCGTCGAGAAACAAAGCCACCTGCTGGATTGGGTGCGCCGGGTCAACCGCCGCGAGATTCAAGTTCAAATTCGAAGTGCCGGCCAGGACCGCCCCTGCGGGCAGCCCTTGCCAGGCACCAGTGCCCGGCTTTGCAAATGGCGCCGCCAGCGGTTCGCCAACCAGGATTCCCTGATATGGATTGGTCAGGCTCTGGTAATAACATTCCGCGGCCGTAAACCCGCGCGCCTGGTAAAGGTAATTCCGCGGCGACGGAAACTTTTCCAGATAAGCGCAGGGCTCAACCAGCGTGCCGTAGCTGGCGGTCGCGCCGGCAATCAGATAATCCAGCGCGTGAATGTGTCCGAAGGGATCAAATATATTTCCCCCAAATGAGGTCAACGAATCAGCCAGTCCGCCCGGGGAAAACAAAGTCGGCGTGGATGGCAGGGTATAGAAAGCGTACAGGGCAAACTGGGCGCCGAGTTGGACGCCCAGCGGCTGAAGGGAATTCGCCCAGGCGCGCTGGACGCGTGCGGCGCCTTGAACCCGACAATCAAACATTGCGTCATCAAAAGTCAGGTAACGGATGTTCCGGTCCGCATCGGTGGTCTTGACCAGCCAGTTGGTCTGCGTGGGCTGCGAGAAATCACTGGCAACACCGCGATCCACCAGCACCTTGGCCTGAATGAGGTTGCTGGAAGTCAGCATCATGGCCAGCCACGAATTGCTTGCCGCGCTGGTGGGCGGTGTTTGACGAAAGATGCCTTCACTTCCAGCGTAGGCATTCGCGGCCCCACTGGGCAGCGTGCAAGAACTAAACCCCGCCGGGCAGCCAACTATGCAACCATCGGGCTTGAATCCGTAAAAGAGCGCTGAGGTGGTACTGTTGGTGCCAAGGGTTGCAATCCCACCGCCATCGCCGACGCGGTACGGAATATCCATCGAAAGCACGACGTACTCGATCTGATTACTCAACCCGCGGCTCGTCAGCATGGCATTCAGCGGGGTGCGCAGGACATTCTCGAAATCCGTTCGTGACCAGGTGACTTTGCCGCCTGGCCAGTTGATGCGCAGCAGATTCTGCGGAGGAACGCCGCGCTTCTCGCAGTAGTAATTCCCGAGCTGCAGCGAGTTCGTGCTGTTCTGATTGACGACTACCACGACGTTTAAGCCGCTGCCACCGGCGAAAACTTGGCTGGACAAAACTGCAAACAGCACAAGGGTCGCGAGCTGACGCAAACAGGTGTTCACACCGACATCTTCGCCCGGATTGGCAGCTGGGTAAAGTCTGAGGTTCGCCGCCGCTTCAACTTATGGATACTTCAGCCGATAAAAGCGCACGGGAAACTGCGAAGCATCCGGATCGGTGAACTGCACCAAACCAGCGTCATCGGCGGCAGCCTGCCCCAATGCGGTCCACGTAACCGGCGCATTGAGACTGGCCGTCGCCTGCACCGTGTAGCTGGCATTCGGCACGCCAGCCGCGGTGATTTGCACCCCGCCATTACCCAGTTGGTTCACGCTGGAAATCTGCGACGCAAACCCGACTGTTTGTTGGATCAACGCCACATCATTGCCGTCGCCGCCCTGGTAGGTGATCTGGAAAACCGCGCCGTTGTTCGTCAGTTGTGAGCCTTGCGGCAGGCCGGTGAACGTGCCACTCACCGGATCCGCGCCGTCATTGCTGACAATGACGTATTGGTTGCTGACTGCGCCGGCGATGGCCGTGGTCAAATGTAGTGTGCCGCCCATGAGCAACACGCTCCCGTTGACTTGCAACTGGTCATAGCTGCCCGGTGTCAAACCGTTGATCTCAATTTGCAGCTGATTCGCGGGAGTGAACGTCGAGAAATTTCCGCACGCCAGGATGCCGGGGCTGGCCCCGGGCCAGACGTGGCCATTCAAATCGCTGAGATTGCCCACACGCCCGCTGCCGCCGAGTCGCGCGCCGTTGGCCACCGACACCGCGCTTCCGGGTTGCTGGCCGAAGACCATGAGCACGCCATCGTTGATGGTGGTCGTGCCGGTGTAGGTGTTGTTGCCGGCAAGGGTGAAAGTGCGGTAACCGACCTTAGTCAAACCGCCGCTGCCGGAAATGAGACCATCAAATGTGGAACTGCCGCCGTCACCGGTGGTCAGCGTCGCACTGCCGAGGTCCACCTTCCCATTGCCCCAGAGCCAGCCGATGGCTTCGGCATTGCCCCCGAGCACGAGCGAATGATTGCTCCCGATAGTGACGGCGCTGAGATCGCCGATTTGGTGGGGTTGCCTCAGTCGCACGGTGCACCAGAGGTTGGTGCCGTACCAGAGATTCGTCGTGCCGACGATGTTCAGGTCGCCGGGAATGGCGGGTCCGGCCGATTTGTTCAGCTCCAAGGTGGCGGCCTTGACGGTCGTTGCGCCGGCGTAAGTGTTCGCGCTGGCGCCGGCAAGTTCGATCGTGCCTTGCAATTGCGATCCCTGATCGAAGATCAGTCCGCCGGGGCCGGAGATCGGGCCGTCGAGAATCAAACGTTGCAGGGTTAAGAGACGGGCGTCGCCTTGCAGCACAATGGGTCCCCGCCAACGGTTTGTGCCCCAGCCGCCGGTGAGATTGTAGTCGTTGAAGCCAGGCAGACTGCCCTTGAATGTGAGCGTCTCGTTGGTGACCGAACTGTGAAAGAGATACAAGAGCGCTGGCGGTTCGATGACCGTCCCGGCGGCGGTTGAACCCGGTCGCGCCCCGTCTTGCAACTCAAGTATGCCGTCTTGCACCCACGTCAATCCGGAATAGGTATTCGTGCCGCTCAATTCGAGGCTGCCAGGGCCAGCCTTTGTGAGCGCGCCGTCCCCGGAAAGGTTCGCGGAGAGCTTCAACGTCGCCATGATGTGAGTGCAGTCAAAAACATGCGTGCCTGATGGGAGTTCCACGTTTCCAGAGAGGTAGGCGGTCTGATATCCATTGTCCGTCGGGGCGGGCTTGTTCGTGATGTTGCCGCTTAAGGACAGATAGCCCCAACTTCGCACCAGGCCGCCAGCCATCGTCAGGTGGCCGAGGACTTCCACGACGCTCGGCTGCACGATGAGTTGGCCCGTGTGATAAACGGCGACTGGGAGCTGGTCGGGGATCTGATTCCAATCACTGACGGACACGTAACTGTCATAGGGGTCCACCTGGGCGTTGGTGACGCCCACCACCAACGGCCCCGAGAGCGCGGGCATGTTGCCCAGTTTCTCCATCACCACCCAGCCCATTTTCACGTCCATTCCGCCTGTGAATGTATTGGCGCCCACGCCGCTGAGTTTCAAAGTGCCGTTGCCGCCTTTGCGCACTTTTCCTGAACCACTGATCACCCCGCTGATGTCCAGTCCATGCTCAACCAGCGACACATCCCAACCAACAATGCCGCATTCGCCATTCAAAGTGATCGGACCGGTCCAGCGATTCCACTTATTGGCCATGAACAGCAGCGAGGTTTTGCCAGGCGCCCCGTTGAGTTCGAGCGGCTCGTCGCCGATCTGGGCTTTGTCCAACTCCAGCGTGCCGTTCGTGGTAACGACCGTGCCCGCGCTCGTCGCGCCCAACAGCGTATTGCTGCCTTGCAGCCGGAGCGCACCCTCGGACACCACCGTTGGACCGGTGTAACTACTCGGTGCATTCGAGAGCACGAGCCGACCGGGGCCGGACTTGATGAAACCGGGATCGAACACCGGACTGTCACCAATGCTGGCGTCTATCTTCAACTGGCTGTCCGTCTCCACCCGGAAAGTCCGTGCGAATGCGCCAAGATAAATCTGACCGCTGATCCGCGCCTCCGCACCGCTGGCCGAAAGCAGGTTGGTCACGTTGCTGTTCAACGACCACGTGCCGGGAGCGGAGGGGCCGCCGATAACGTCCGTATCAATGACGCCGCCGCTCAAAGTCACAGGCCCAAGCACATCGTCATGGCCGTTCAACGCGAGCAGCCCGTTCTCGTTCACCGTGATCGGCGCAGTGTTGGCGATCTGATTGTCGAACAGCAGGCGCACCACCGGCGAATAAGCCAGGTTCGTTCCGCCAATGACCAGCGGCCCGGGCACGGACACATAACTGGTCTCGGAGGGAAACAGAATGCCGCTGTTCAAATCCAGCGTGCCGTCGCTCACGGTGGTTGTACCTCCATAAGTGTTCGCGGCAGCAGCGGAATACTTGAGCGTCCCCGGTCCGGTTTTAAAGACGCCGCCGGCGCCGCTAATTGAAGAAAGCGCGCTCAACGTGCAGCCCGCGGCCACATTGACTGTGCCGCTGTTGCTCAACACCAGCGGGCAGGTGCTGGCAAAATAGGAGCCGTTCGCATTGGCCGTGATGGCCCAACCCAGCAGCCCGCCGCTGTAAAAGCCCAGCGCATTGCCAGCAGGTTTGCCATGCACGACGTAGCTCCCGCCTTGAAACTGGATGGAAGCCACGGTGAGACCCACGATATCGTTGGTCGTCACCTTCGGGGACGCGTTATTCGGGAATACAATCGTGACGTTGGCTTCGCCCGACGACGGCGCCACCCCACCGGCCCAGTTGAAGTCGTTACTCCACAAGTAATCCTGACCAAACCATCCCGTGCCCGTCCAGGTGTAGGTCGCGGCCGACGCTGACAGGCTCAGCGTACAAACCAACGCCGTGCACCATCGGGCACTGCATTTCCGAACGTTTGTTTGAATCTGCAAAAATGTTTTCATGGTCGTTCCTGTTGTTTGCGAGTTTTCGCTTGTGCGTGAGGTTTTACGTCACGAACGGTACTTTGAACATATGGCGGAAGGCCGATGTGCCACTGGCGCACATAGGTCGAAAGGCCTATACCCGTCCACGTTTCGGCGTTCTTTAATCAACTCGTTGTGCTACAAGAATTGATCATGAGCACCGGCAAGCTGAACTCGGCGGACGATCTGGCCCGCCGCGCCGACGCCGTGACGCAGAGCATCAGCCGGTTTGCCACATCGCTGCTGGATCAACACACCGAGGAAGACATTCTTTGGGATCTGGCCGAGAACTGCATCTCCCAGCTCGGCTTTGTGGATTGCGTTGTTTATCTGCTCGACACCAAACAAGGCGCGCTGGTCCAGAAGGCGGCACTGGGGCCGAAAAGTCCTGTTGGCCGACGGATTCTCAAACCTATCACCATTCCGCTCGGCAAAGGAATCGTCGGCAGCGTCGCCGCAACCGCGAAACCGCAATTGGTCGCCGATACCAGCCGCGACCACCGTTACATCGTGGATGACAAGCGACGGATGTCAGAACTAGCAGTGCCGATTCTCGCCGATGGCCAGGTCATCGGCGTCATTGACTCCGAGCACCCGGACAAGGATTTCTTCACTGGCGACCACCTTAAGATGCTCACGGCCATCGCCTCGTTGTGCGCGAACAAGCTGGTGCGCGCGCGGGCGGAGGTGAAACTGCGTGAGTCACATCAAGACCTGGAACGGCGTATCGCCGAGCGTACCGCGGAACTGGTCACGGCCAATGAGCGGCTCACGCGCGAGATTGCCGAACGCGTCCGGGCCGAGAAAGTGCAACGAGCGCTCTATGCCATTTCCGAAGCGATTCACGCAGTCAACGATTTGCCCAGCCTTTACCAACGCATCCACGAAATCATCGGCACACTCATGCCGGCAGGAAATTTCTATATCGCGCTCTACGATTCGGTAACGGATACGGTCAGTTTCCCGTATCATCGCGACGAAAAGGACCCGCCGCCCGCCTCGCGCAAAGCGCGACGGGGCATGACCGAATACGTCCTGCGCACCGGCCGCGCCGCCCTGGTTGATCTGGATGAAATCGCCCGGCTTAAAGCCACAGGCGAATATGTGCAAAGCGGTGCGCCGGCGAAAATCTGGCTGGGCGTTCCCCTTGCCAGCGGTGGAAAACCCTTCGGCGTCATGGCCGTGCAGGACCATCACAACGAGCGCGTCTATGGCGAGGAGGAGAAACAGATTCTCAGCTTCGTCGCCGGTCAGACCGCGCTGGCGATCGAACGCAAGCGGGCCGAGAATGATCTGCGCGTGGCGCTCGCCGCCGAAAAAGAACTGAACCAGCTCAAGAGCAGTTTCGTTTCGATGGTCAGCCACGAGTTCCGCACGCCGCTCGGCGTTATCCTTTCCTCCAGCAATATTCTCGATCGTTATCTCGATCGTCTACCACCGGACAAGCGCACCGCCCAGCTGCGCGCGATTCGTAAATCAGTCCACCGGATGAACGACCTGATTGATGATGTGCTGATGCTCGGCAAACTCGACGCTGGCGTGCTTTGTTGCCAACCCGTCCCGCTCGACCTCGCCGCCTTTTGTCGCCGCGCCGCGGGCGAAATCGAATCCGCCACGGCCCGCGACGGGGCGATTCGATTTATCGAATCAGAGTCGAACGGAGAGACGGCTTCAGCGGACGAAGGGCTGCTACATCACATCCTCACCAACATCCTTGGAAACGCGGTGAAGTATTCGCCGCCCGGTGAGCCGGTGGAATTCACCTTATTTCGTCGCGGACCGGACGCGGAGTTTGTGATTCGTGACCGCGGCTGCGGCATTCCGGCCGCAGATCAGGCAAGGTTGTTCACGGCCTTTTACCGCGGCAGCAATGTCGGCCAGAAGCCCGGCAGTGGGTTGGGACTGGTCATCGCCAAGCGCTGCGTGGACTTGCATGGCGGCCTAATCCGTTGCGATAGCGAGGAGGGAAAAGGCACAACCTTCATCGTGACCTTGCCATTGTTTGATGCCACCCGGGTTTTCCATCGCCGAGGTAACGGCACTGTTTCACCAACTCATTGAGCCTATGAATAAGATTTTGATCATCGAGGACGATTCGCAGACGCGGGAGAATTTGGAACTCATTCTCGACATGGAGGGCTTCAATGTCCGCGCGGCCGCGAACGGGCGCACTGGACTCGAACTGGCGCGTGCGGATCGCCCCGACTTGGTTGTCTGCGACGTGACGATGCCGGAACTCGATGGCCACGGCGTGTTGCGCGAATTACGCGGCAGCCCGCAGACCGCAGACATTCCCTTTGTCTTTCTTACTGCACAAGGGGAGCGCCATCAGCAACGCGCCGGCATGAATCTGGGTGCCGATGATTACCTCTGCAAACCGCTCGATGCCGAAGACCTGCTCGCGGCGGTTCACGCCCGATTGCAACGTCGCCGAGAGAACCGCAATGCGACTCTGGCCGGTGCTGGGCCTGACTTTAGTTCCCCTGCCCCACTGAAGTCGCTTCGGTTGACCGAGCGCGAAGCGGAAGTATTGCTTTGGGTTTCCCAAGGCAAGGCCAACGCAGATGTTGCGACCATCTTGGGAATGAGCGAAAAAACGGTGAAGATTCACCTGGGCCACATCTTCGAAAAACTCAACGTGGAAACCCGGACCGCAGCGGCGATGATTGCCATTGAAACTTTGACCCGCGCGAAAAGTGAAACTACACGATCGTAGCAGGACGCCGACCGCTACTTCTTCAGCACCGTCTTCACCCACTCCTGGTTATCCAGATACCAGCGGATGGTTTCGCGGATGCCGCCTTCAAACTTGTGCGCCGGAGTCCAACCGAGCTCACGCTGAATTTTCGACGCATCGATCGCATACCGACGGTCATGGCCGGGACGGTCCTTCACGAAGGTAATCAACTTGCGCGAGTCGCCGCCAAGCTGCGGGGCAAATTCATCAATCGTGTCGCAGATCAACTGCACGATGTGAATGTTCGCCCATTCGTTGTGCCCCCCGATATTGTAAGTCTCGCCAGATTTACCTTTGTTAAGCACCAACCACAGCGCTTCGGCGTGATCACGGACGTAAAGCCAGTCGCGCACGTTCATCCCGTCGCCATATACCGGAATTGATTTCCGTGCCAGCACGCTCTGAATGACGACAGGAATCAGCTTCTCCGGGAATTGAAACGGGCCGTAATTGTTCGAGCAATTCGTGATGACGGTGTTCAGACCGTAAGTGTGGTGATACGCGCGGACCAGCATATCGCTGGATGCTTTGCTGGCTGAATACGGCGAGTTGGGCGCGTACGGAGTCGCCTCGGTGAACAAACCCGTCGCCCCAAGCGAGCCATAGACTTCGTCGGTGGAGACGTGATGAAAGCGACGATCCGAAAGGTTCCCATTCCAGAATCCCCGACAAGCTTCGAGCAGGTTGAACGTACCGACAATGTTCGTGGTGATGAAATCGCCCGGCCCGGTGATGGAGCGGTCCACATGCGATTCAGCCGCCAGGTGCATCACGTGGGTTATCTGATGCTGCTCGACGACCCGAACCGCCTCTACCTTGTCGCGAATATCCACTTTCTCGTGAACGTATTTCGGATGGCGCATGACCATGTCGAGATTCGCCAGATGCCCCGCGTAGGTCAGGCAATCCAGATTGACGAGCCTGGTAATTTCAGGCCGGTCAATGACCTGTTGAATGAGATTCGACCCAATGAAACCCGCGCCACCGGTGATCAACAAGTTCATGAGTTCTCAGGCCTCCAGTTTTTCAGCGAGTGCTCCAGCGCCTCGCCGACCGGACGCATCTTGACGCCGGCAGCAAGCAACTTGGTGGTGTCCATCACGCAATTGGAACGCGGCGTCTTGGCAGCCACCTTGTAGAATTCCTCGTCGCTCGCCCAGAATTCGAAGCGCTTCGCCGGCTTCAGGTGCTGCTCAATCAGCGCCACAACCTGCCGCGTGGTTACGAAGCCGGGATTCGTGACATTGTAGGTTCCGAATGCAGCGCGGCGCTCCCAAAGGTCCAAGCACGCGCTCACGAAATCACCACGATGCGAGATGGAGTTGACGTTGTCATAAACCTTCGCATACCGCTGAACTTTGCTCAGGTAATTGCGCGCGTTATCGAATTCATCGAAGGGAATCCGCAGGCGCCACACGTAGCTCTGCCCGATGCCGGCCATGGCCTCTTCGCCGAGCGCCTTCGTCCCGCTGTAAAAACTGCAGGGACCGCGCCGGAAGGAAAAGTTCGGTTCGTCCGTTTCCACGAAACCGCGAATCCGATCCGGTGAACGCTCAACTACCGTGCGCGCTTCCGGTTTGGTGAGATCAGATTCGACGTGCACCTGCCCTTTGGTATCAACCTTGGCGCCGCTGTAAATGCAGCCGGAAGAAACATGCCCCCAAGGAATCCCCTGGGCCGCACATGCATGGGCGATGGTTTGGGGAAGCAGCGTGTTGCCGGCCAGGGTGTCCGCCTTGGCCAGTTCGCAGGCGTCCACGTTAGGTTTGCCGGTGTAACCGGCGGCGTTGATGACAAATTCGGGTTCTTGCGCGTCAAAAAAATCCCAGAGCTTGTCGAAGTTGGTGTAATCGACTTCCGTTCGGGAAACTGGAATGAAACCAATCTCACGCCGCCGCATTTCCGCTGCAAATGCCCGACCGATATAGCCCGATGCACCAAGGAGCAAAATCATGAGATTAGTTACAGCCGCTTGGCTTCCGCCACGACATTTTCAAGGTATTCGCGGTACTCGCACTTGGGCATGGATTGGACAACCTGCTCCAGCTGCGCCAACGACAAGATACCACTGCGGAAAGCGGCTTCCTCGGGACAACCAATCTTGATACCCGCGCGCTTTTCGATCGTCTGCACGTAGGCGCTCGCCTCATGCAGGCTGCTGCTCGTTCCGGCATCCAACCACGCAAATCCCCGCGCCAGTCGCTGGACGCGCAGGGCGCCGCGGCGAAGATATTCCACATTGACGGCAGTGATCTCCAATTCACCACGGGCGGAAGGTTTCAGATTTCGGGCGATGGATACGATTTCATTATCGTAAAGATACAAGCCCGGTACCGCGTAATTGCTCTTTGGCTGGCTCGGTTTCTCCTCGATGGAGACGGCCTTGCCCGTGGCGTCAAACTCAACCACACCGTAGCGCTCTGGATCGTTGACGTGATAACCGAAAATCGTCGCGCCGGACTTGAACTCGGCGAACGCGCGTTGGAACGAATCGCCGCCGTAGAAAATGTTGTCACCCAGGATCAGTGTCACCGGATCCCGGCCGATGAAGTTTTCGGCAATCAGAAACGCCTGGGCGATGCCTTCCGGCCGGGGCTGCTCCCGGTAGTCGAATTTCACGCCAAAGCGCGAGCCATCTCCCAGGAGTTGCTTGAACCGCGGCAGATCCTGGGGCGTGGAGATGAGGCACAGTTCCCGGATGCCGCCCTCGATCAGCGTGGTGAGCGGGTAATACACCATCGGCTTGTCGAACACCGGCTGGAGCTGCTTGCTGGCCACCAGCATCAGCGGATAGAGCCGCGAACCGGCGCCGCCGGCCAGGATGATGCCTTTCATGCGGGGCTGATGTTAGGAGGCGGAAGCAGTTTTGCAAACTTGAAGCCGGATGCAGAAACGAAAAAACGCCAACCCTAGGGGGGGTTGGCGTCGGGTCGTTTACCCAATTAATTTCGATTAGCTCGAAAGGGCATTCTCAGCCGGCGCGGCCTTCTGCGAGAATGTCAGCTTGTCTTTCTCGGCGCTGACGATGATTGGTTCGCCCTCGTGGAGGTGGCCCCGAAGTATTTCCTCCGCCAGCGGATCTTCGAGGAATCGCTCCACCGACCGGCGCATCGGTCGGGCACCGTACTGCGGGTCGTAGCCTTTTTCGACCAGGAAGTCCCTAGCCTTTTCGTCCAGTTCCAGGCGGAGATTCTTGCCTTTCAACCGCCCCATGACCTTGTTGATTTCCAGATCCAGAATCGTGATCAAATCCGGCTTGTTCAGCGAGTGGAACACGATGACGTCATCCAAGCGGTTGAGGAATTCCGGACGGAACACCTTCTTCGACTCGTCCAGGATGCGCTCGCGCATCCGTTCGTAATTGTCGGCATCGCTCCCGCCTACCGCAAAGCCCATCGTCGCCTGCTTCTTGATCGTCTCCGATCCGACATTCGACGTCATCAGGATGATGGTGTTGCGGAAGTTCACCACGCGGCCCACGTTGTCGGTAAGCTTGCCTTCCTCGAGAATCTGCAGGAGCAAATTCCACACATCCGGATGCGCCTTCTCAATTTCGTCGAACAACACCACGGAGTACGGCTTGCGGCGAACCTGTTCGGTCAGTTGCCCGCCCTCTTCGTAGCCGACATAGCCGGGCGGAGAACCGATTAAGCGCGAGACATTGAACTTCTCCATGTACTCGCTCATGTCGAGCTGGATCAGTGACTTCGAGTCGCCAAACATCTGCTCGGCGAGTGTCTTGGCCAAAAGCGTCTTGCCGACGCCAGTCGGGCCCAGCAACAGGAATGTGCCAATCGGGCGGCGCGGATCTTTCAGGTCCGCACGTGAACGCCGCAGTGCCTTGCAAATGGCAGAAACACCTTCGCGCTGGCCGATGACGACTTTTGCCATCTCACCTTCCACCGCCAGCAATCGGGCCATCTCATCCTGGCCCATTCGTTGCAGCGGCACGCCGGTCCATTTGGACACAACGTTTAGGATCGCATCTTCATCCACAATGACGCGCTTCTCCTCGCGACCAGTCCGCCAGTCACGAAGGACGGCTTCGAGTTTTTCCTTCGCCTGCTTTTCCTTGTCGCGCATGGCCGCGGCGCCCTCGAAATCCTGGTTCTTGATGGCCTTTTCCTTCTTGGCCTTGATCTCTTCGATGTCGGCTTCGAGCGCCTTGACCTCAGGCGGGCGCGTCATCGTGCCGATTCGCGCGCGCGATCCGGCTTCGTCCAAAACATCAATCGCCTTGTCGGGCAGGAAACGGTCCGTGATATAGCGATCCGAAAGCTTTACCGCGGCAGACACCGCATCGTCAGTGAATTCGGCCTTGTGATGCTCTTCGTATTTTTGGCGGAGGCCCTTCAAAATCTCAATCGCATCCTCAATGGACGGCGCTTCGACCTTAACCGACTGGAAGCGGCGTTCCAGCGCAGCGTCTTTCTCGATGTATTTGCGATATTCGTTGAGCGTGGTCGCGCCAATGCACTGCATTTCGCCACGGCTGAGCGCAGGTTTGATGATGTTGGAGGCATCCATCGTGCCTTCCGCGCTGCCGGCGCCGACGATGGTGTGCAACTCGTCAATGAAGAGAATGATATTCTTGGCGCGGCGGATTTCGTCCATCACCGCCTTGATACGTTCCTCGAACTGGCCGCGATACTTGGTACCCGCAACCATCAGCGCGAGATCGAGCGTGATGAGCCGCTTGCTCAGGAGGATTTCCGGAACGTTGCCTTTGACGATTTCCTGGGCGAGCCCTTCGGCGATGGCGGTCTTGCCCACGCCGGCTTCGCCGAGCAACACCGGATTGTTTTTCGTGCGGCGACAGAGAATCTGGATGACGCGCTCGATCTCATCCTTGCGGCCGATGACCGGATCCATCTCGCCTTTGCGCGCGATTTCGGTCAGGTCCCGCCCAAACGCCTTAAGCGCGGGCGTTTTGACTTCGCCCTTCTTTTCTGGGCCGCTGGAGGCCTGCTTCTCCGTCGGTTCACCGGGTGCTTGCTGCTGTTCTTCTTGGGCAGCAAAATTGGGATCCAATTCCTTCAGGATCTCCTGGCGCGTCTGTTCGATGTCGCAATCAAGATTCTTGAGCACGCGCGCGGCCACGCCATCGCCTTCGCGGAGTAGTCCGAGCAGAATATGTTCGGTACCAACGTAAGTATGGTTGAGCGCCTTGGCTTCCTTCGAAGCCAGCGCGAGCACCTTCTTGACGCGCGGTGTGTAGGGAATATTGCCGATCATTTTCTGATCCGGTCCCGTGCCGACCTGCTTCTCGACTTCCATGCGCACCGTCTCGAGATCAAGCCCCATCTTTTGGAGCACGTTCACGGCGACGCCCTGACCCAACTTGATCAAGCCCAGGAGCAGATGCTCTGTGCCGACGAAGTTGTGATTGAAGCGGTCGGCTTCCTTCCGCGCCAGCGCCAGCACCTGCTGCGCGCGCGGCGTAAAGTTGTTCATGGCTTCATCACTCATAACTGCTTCATCTTGCCGTCAATTTGCTGCTTTGTCCAATCCGCCACCCAGACCGCCCTTGAGTCGGGCCACTGGCCGGCTCACCCCCTGCAACCGTTCCCGGAGCATATCTGCTCTCAGCAGGTCGCGTTCCTCGGCCGACAGCTTGTCGGCATGGGCCTTCTGCAAATGCGCCGGCTGCGTGCTGATGAACAACTCGTCCGCCAGCGAACGGTCCGCCCCGGGGAACATTTCCAAGTCCACCCCCAAGCGCAGGAGCGACAGCAGGTTCATGGTTTCCTTCGACGAAATGCTGTGCGCATTGGCCAGGACACCATAAGCCCGGCCAATATGGTTGAACACCATCTTCGGCTTTTTCTCCAAAAGTGATGCCCGGGAATTTTCCTCGTGCTCAATGATTTGCGCGAGCACTTTCTCCATGCGTTCCACGATGGCCGCCTCGCTCTCGCCCAAGGTCATCTGATTGGACACCTGAAAGACATTACCCAACGCTTCCGTGCCTTCGCCGTAGAGGCCGCGCACGGCCAGGCCAAGTTTGTTCACGGATTGGATGATGGCGTTGATCTGCTCCGCCAGCACCAACCCGGGGAGGTGCAACATGGCGCTCACGCGAATCCCCGTGCCCAAATTCGTGGGACACGCCGTCAGATATCCCAACTCGGGACTGAACGCGTAGTCCAAGCGGGTCTCCAGTTCGGAGTCCAGTTTGTCGATCGCTGCCCAAGCCTGCCGCAACTGCAATCCCGGCCGCAGCGCCTGCATGCGCAGATGATCCTCTTCGTTGATCATCACGCAGAACGTTTCCTCGCGGTTCAAAACCAACCCGCTGCCCGCGCTACGCGCCGCGTGTTCCCGGCTGATCAAATGCCGTTCCACCAGAATCTGCCGGTCCAGCTGCGTGAGGTTGTCCATGGACTGCGAGAATGCGCCCTTCATCTCGGGTAGATCCTCGACCGCCGGTTGAATCAGATCCAGGGCCCGCACGCGCTCCGGCTTCTTTGCCCAGCCCGGAAAGGCCGCGTCATCAATGTTTCGCGCCAGCCGCACGCGGCTCGACATGACAATGCGATCATGCGGCCCTTTCCGCCGGGCCGTCTCTGCCGGGGTCACCAGAAAATCGTCCAACTTCATAACTTCAAGTCTTCACCGAACCGCCCTGCCGTCCGGTCAATTGCTTTATCTCATCTCGCAGGAGTGCCGCCGCCTCAAAATTCTCCTCTTCGATCGCCTTGGCCAGGCGCTGATGCAGCGACTTCATCTGGTCCGCTAGATCGCGAGCCTCGCGTAATGTTGCTGGCACCTTCCCCACGTGCCGCGTGCCCTTGTGCATCGTCTTAAGCAGGCTGTCCAATCCCTCCGAAAAGGTCTGGTAGCATTGGGCGCAGCCCAACCGCCCGGCCTTCTTGAAATCCGCATGCGTGAAACCGCACTTCGGACACTTTACCTCCGATCCGCTTGACTGCTCCACTTCCTTGGCCGCGCCCAATCCGAGGAGCATGTCCGCCAGCGAAAAGTTGGTCGGATCGCTTACGCCCTTGGCCTTGGCGCAATCCTCACACAGATCCACCTTGTGCATCTGGCCGCCATCGATCTTGGTGTAGTGCACCGTGGCGGTCTTTTCTTTGCAGGAGGAACACAGCATAAGCTTATTCGTATATCGGCTCGCCGGAGCGGTTCGTCAAGGCGTGGTATTCCGCCACGAGTTTTTTCGTAACGGGCCCGGGCTTGCCCTTGCCAATCACCCGGCCGTCAATCTTCGTCACCGGAATGATCTCCGCCCCGGTGCCCGTGAGGAAACACTCGTCCGCATTGAACACATCGTAACGCGTCAAGTTGGGTTCGGCCACTTCATGACCCGCTTCATGCGCCAGATCAATCACCGTCTGCCGCGTGATGCCGTAAAGCGCTCCCGCCGAAAGCGGGGGCGTGAAGAGCTTGTTGTCCTTCACAATGAAAATATTGTCTCCTGTGCACTCGGCCACGTAGCCCTCGGCGTTTAGCATGATCGCCTCTTCCACGCCGGCGTTGTTCGCCTCGATTTTGGCGAGCACGTTGTTCAGATAGTTCAACGACTTGATGGCCGGGTTCACCGCGCTATGCAGATTGCGCGTCGTCGGCACGGTCACAATTTCCATGCCCTTCGCGTACAGTTCCGGCGGGTATAGCTGGATCGTCCCGGCAATGATGATCACCGAGCCGCGCTTGCACCGATTCGGGTTGATGCCCAGCGTCCCCACCCCGCGCGTCACGACCAACCGGATGTAGCCGTTGCGAATCTTATTCTTCGCGCAGGTCTGGACCGTCGCGCGCATGATGTCGGCGTGCGACATCGGCAGCTCCAGCAAGATGGCCTTGGCCGAGTAAAACAGCCTGTCAATGTGCTCTTTCAGCTTGAAAACCCGTCCGTTGTAAGCCCGGATGCCCTCGAACACCCCGTCGCCGTACAGCAGCCCATGATCGAACACCGACACCTTTGCGTCGCGTTCGCTGTAATACTTGCCATCAATGAAAATCTTCATGCCACTAATCGCGCCACACTAGGGGAAGAAAAAGGTCGAAGCAAACGTGAATTTCGGCATGAAAATGCGTGACAGCGGGGCTTCGCCAAATATACTGCTCGGCCTTCGACGACCCTATGGTCTAGCGGTTAGGACACCTCCCTTTCACGGAGGTAGCCCGGGTTCGATTCCCGGTAGGGTCGCCAAAGTTTCACGCATGGGTTTATGAGTCTAAGCAGGGAGAACACAAGCTTCCGTTACGGCATCGACTGCTTCAAGGCAGGCGTTCTCCTCCTCGTTAGTTTGAACACGCCCTGTCACGGCGAGCTGACCACCACCGGCACGGCGCACCTGCAGCGGTTCTTCGACAAAGTTGAACACGGCACAAACGCGGTGACCGTTCTGTCGTTTGGCGATTCGATGGCGGATTCCTACCGATCCATCGGCTTTGTCATCATGAATAAATTGGCGGCTCGCCTGGGTTATGCTGGATACGCGCTAAATACCTATCGCAACGGTGCGATGTGGAACCTCACGAATGGCGCCAGCCGGCAGGGACCGTCTGAATTCTGGTTTTCCGATTCATTCAAGCTTATCCCAGGCAGTGGCGTGTGGTGGGAGGCACAACCCGGCTGGCCAGGCCACTCACCCATCGGCGGCGGTACGCAATGCGACCACATAAAACTCTTCTATGTGAGTCAACCCGAGGGCGGGAATTGCATTCTTTTCATCTCTACCAATACCGGCCCTTGGACCGCAGTGGCAAGCCTCAACGGGTATTCACCGACTCCCGAAGGCCAATATACGAATCTCAATCTACCTTTGAATTTCTACCGCCTGCGCGTGGAATGCCAGACAGGCACCAACATCATCATCGGCACGCAAACGCAGGTCGCGAAAACAAACGGTCTCCACGCCGCCTTCACCGATTATGGGGGCATTACCCTGGCCAACGTGATTAATGTACCGCTGGCGATTCGCGCGCCGATTTTCAGGGCGCTTTCTCCGGACTTGTTGATCTGGCACATGAAGGAACCCTTGGCCCCGCTTCCGCAGTGGCTGACCGAGAACGAACAATGGTGGGCCGACGTAATTCCGGATTGTTCGGTCATTTATGTTGGTACGCCCTATATCTCCGCCGACACTAACGCCACGACGGCAAGTACGGTTGCGCAAAACACAATTGTTCGCGCTTTTGCCATCCAATACTCGCGCACTTATATGGATTGCATGACTCCCTCCGTGAGTTACAACTGGCTGTCAGACAACGGATTTATCAACGACGGAACCCATCTAAATCTCAATGGCAGTGCGTTTCTGGCGAATATCATGTGGAATGAACTTGGTTTGTTCGCGCTTCGTGTTCCCCGTAACATTCAGGCACAGCGGATCCAAGCTGGTGTTCGGCTGACTTGGCCCTCCACCAATGGTGTTTTCTATGAACTTCAGAGCTCTTCCAACCACTCAACGTGGACTCCGATCCACAGTGTCCCGGGAGACGGTTCCGCGAAGTCCTACACGAACAATATTACCACCGACCCTCAGTTCTTTCGTCTGCGATTGAGCGGAGGGAACTAGCTAGCTTCGCCCCGACCAAACCTTCTCATTTCACTTTCCCCAAGGCCGGCGACCACTGGGCTGAAGGCTGAGATTGGAAGTGGTCAAAGTGTTCTGAATATCCGGACACCGCCGACGTCGGAAGCGATTATCAGGCGACGCACTTGACCGCGGCTTCTTCGAGCTTGACCCCGAACCGAAACCGCGATTCACATTGTGTCATGGACTCGAACCCGCGCCAGAGTGTTCGTCGGGAGCGCAGACGTCATTATGCGCGGGAGGCTCTCGGCATCGGTTACTGGAGCTTCGACTTAGAACCTCCCACGGGGACCAAACTAAAGCAAAGTGCGGCGGCCCCAACGACCCAGGAATCACCTGATACTGATCCCGCTTCAGCCCAGAGTTTTGAAGGAAGCGACGTCTCTGTTTGCAGGCAGGCAATGACACTTTCACTGACTCTTCTGATATTTGTCATGTCGTTGCTGGTCATCTTCGTGTTTCTGGCTAGAGGATATGGTTTGCTTTATCAGTTCATAAACGATCGGGGCGGGAGTATTTAATATCGGGCGAAGCTGTTTGATCTCATCTTCCTCCACCGCGCTGTGTCTGCCCGCCATCGGGAAACCCCTCTCTAATGACCCGAGCCTGGAGCCTGAGCTTTGCGTGACAGATTGCTTTCACTCATTGTAAGTTCTAACGCACATGGCCATCGCTGACCTCCGCCGCGATTATCAAGCAGACACGCTGGACCGCGCCCAGCTCGCGTCTGATCCGCTGGAGCAATTCCAGCGCTGGTTCGGCACCGCGGTCGGCGCGCAATCCAGTTCGCGCTGGCGCAAAATCAGCATCGCGCTCTACAAACTCTGGCACGCACTCCTCGGCCACGCCTCGCCTGACGCCAACGCCATGACGCTCTGCACGGTGGACGCCCAGGGCCGGCCCTCGTCCCGCACCGTGCTGCTCAAAGGTGCCGACGCGCGCGGCTTTCTGTTCTTCACCAATTACGACAGTCGCAAGGGCTGCGAACTCGCTGCGAATCCCAATGCCGCGCTCACGTTCTTCTGGCCCGATCTCGAACGCCAGGTCTGCGTCGCCGGCATGGTGGCGAAGTTGTCGAAAGAGGAATCAGAGAAATACTTTCACAGCCGTCCGCGCGGCAGCCAATTAAGCGCTTGGGCTTCCAACCAAAGCTCTGCCGTCGAGAACCGTGCCGCGCTGGAAAAGCAATGGCAGGAAATCGAGGCGAAGTTCCCCACCGATATCCCACTCCCGCCCAATTGGGGCGGTTACGTGCTCGCGCCCGAGCGCATTGAATTCTGGCAGGGCCGGCCCAGCCGTTTGCACGACCGCTTCAGCTACACGAAGCTCCCCGATGGTTCGTGGAAGATCGAACGGCTCGCGCCCTGAGGCGGCAATCCCAAGTCGGGTAATGAACGGATTATCAGCTGCCCAAATTCCAAAAACTCCCTGAAACGTTTGGCCCGCCACGGTGTCCTAGTCTTTAGTAATCAGACGGACATTTGGGAATCTTAAGCCAATTTATGCCAACCCCTGGACTCCGGAGGCTTGTTGTTGTTTTGATCGCGTCTGTCCTGGCATCTGTCGCGCCGGCGGCGGTGCTGCGGGTGCCCGGCGATTACGCGGCCATTCAACTGGCGATTGATGCCAGCAGAAACGGTGATGTAATTCAGGTCAGTCCCGGGACCTACTCCGGGAATATCAACTTCAAGGGCAAAGCCATCACGGTCAGCAGCACGAATGTCTTCGATCCGAATGTGGTCAAGAGCACAATCATCCGGGGGGTAGGCCGCAGCAGCGTCGTAACGTTCGCGACCGGAGAAAGATCGAATTCAATTCTCGCCGGTTTCACGATCACCGGCGGTTACGGGACTCTCAACCCCGCGTTGGCGACCAATGTGTATTGGGGTGGCGGCATCTATTGTTACCGCGCTTCACCGACCATTCTCGGGAATATCATCACCGGCAATGCGGGGCCTAACGGAGCCGTGAGCGATGCAGGATACGGCGGCGGGATTGCCTCCATTGAATCGGATGTCGCCATTTCCCGAAACCTCATCACGGCCAACGGCGGCTACGCAGGCGGCGGGATACTGACCTACTTCGGTAACGCCCGGATACCCAACAATGTGATCAGCAGCAACTCGGCGGTGATCGGTGGGGGCGCGGTGCTGATCAGTGGCGTCCAGTTTCTCAATAACACGGTGGTGAGTAATGCCGCCGAGTTCGCTGGCAATGTTTACGCCGCGTCCGATTCATCCGGGCAGTGCCGCTTGTTGAACAACATCATCTGCAGCGCGCCGGGCGGCGGCGGCGTCTATGTGGATGCGCAGGACGACGTCACCCAATTGGCCTTCAACGACATTTGGAATAACGCAGACGGGGACTTTTATGCGTCAACAAACCAGGCGCTCGTAGGCCTCAATATCTACCAAGACCCGCTATTTGTTGACGCCGCGAACAATGACTTTCACCTCGCCATTAGCTCGCCATGCGTCAACGCCGGTGACCCCGGTTTCCTGCCGGTAGCTGGCGAACTCGACTTTTACGGAAATGCCCGCGTTTTCGCCAAGCGGGTTGATATCGGGGCCGTTGAATACTCGGACAATTTCAGGCCCCTCGCTGACGCCGGATTAGACCAAACGCTCTCGGTTACAAGTCTTCCGGCGTTGATCACGCTGGACGGCAGCGGTTCAGTGGATCCCAACGGATCGGTGATTTCCTATCATTGGAGTCAGGTGAGCGGTCCGGCGGGAAGTTTCGTTGATGCAAACTCGGTAAGGCCTGCGTTCAACGCACCGGAACTTGGAATCTACACCTTCGCTCTCATCGTCAACAACGCCAGCTTCAGCAGCTTTCCGGACACCGTGACGGTCACGTTGACCAACACCCCACCCACTGCCGACGCAGGCGATGACCAGATGTTCAGTGAACAGGATGCAATCACCTCGGTCACCCTCGATGGCTCCCGGTCATCCGACCCTGAAATGGCCCCGCTGAGTTATTACTGGCGACAGATCAGTGGCTGGAGATTGCAGATGAGCGATACCAACGGAGTGAAGCCCGTGCTCACGCATCCGTGGCCGGGAACCTACCGGTTTGAACTCGTGGTGAATGACGGGCTGCAGGAGAGCAAGCCAGACGTTGTCGTAGTTGTCATTGGGCCAAATCAGGCTCCCGTTGCCAACGCTGGTCCCGCCCGATACATCGCGGCGGGAAGTGTTTCGCTGGATGGCACCGGTTCGTATGATCCGGATGGCGTTGGAACTTTGACCTATCGTTGGCGACAAGTCTTTGGCCCGGTCATAACGTTTACGGGCACCAACACCGCTAAACCCGTCGTGACCGTCGTGGCAAGAACGTTTGTTCAGCGGTGCGTTTTTGAATTGGTGGTGAGCGATGGCAACCTAACGAGCGCTCCCAGCAATGTCACGGTGACGATCGTTCCCAACTACGGCAACAATGTTCTCAGGCTTACCAACCCGCCATTCGATCCGGCCAAGCCAACCATCTTAGCGTTTGGCGGCGGCAATTGTAACACCGGAAATGGAATGACCTTTGGCGGGGTTTGGGCGCAGCAGGCAAACTGGATCACCGTCGATGCCTACGGTCCGGCTTACGCCAAATATGGCGACATGCTGATGGTTTATCTTTCCGGCGTCGCCCCGGATTACAAGCGCCCCATCCAAACGATGGGTTTCAGCACGGGCAACCTGCCGGCGATGGAAGCCGCCTGGTATGCCAACACCACCTACCGGGACGCCCGGTATGCAGTGAATCGCGTCGCGTTGCTGGATGCGGTTTGCAGCCACCTCGCCACCCGGGTCTCCCAATTTCATGCCAACCCGATCGCGGGAGAACAATGCTGGGTGGACAATTACATCAGCAACGATCCCGGCTTCAGCCGGCAACCGGTCATTCCCGGAGCGCTCAACGTCGTCTGTAGTCCGGCCCGCGCCCATGCCTACCCGGTGAATCGTTACGCCTCCTCAAGTCTGAGCTATACGAACGGCGGACTCACCGCATTTGGCTACCTGTCGCTGATTGGCAGTGGAAAAAACTATCAACTCAACACTACATCCCAAAAATATTACTTCAGCATCAATTCGGCTGAATCAATCGTTCACTTCAACCAGTCGTTGTATCCCGGCAAAGTGCTCGCGCCCGTTTTGCTGAAAGGCCCTGCCGACGGCGATATGATCACAACGAACGGGGCGGCCTTTGGCTGTGAACCAGTTCAAAACGCCGTCCGCTATCAGTTGCTCTTCGGTTTTGATCCCGACCGCGTGATGGATTTCAGCGTCGTCTCAGACACAACCAATCCGCCCAGCCACACAATTTCGCAACTCCCCTACGAACACACTTGGTGGACCGTCCGAGCTTATGATCAATTCGGTTCAACGATCTATGCAGACCCGCAACTGATCAAACTGCCTGAGAACCGTCCGCCGGTCGCGAATGCCGGTCCCGATCGCGTCGCCTATGCCGGACTGGATGGCGTGGCCAGGGTGACGCTCGACGGCTCCGCCTCAAGCGACCCGGACGGTGACGCGCTCGGTTACACTTGGGCTTTGGCGGTTGGTGGTTACTCCTCCCTATCCAATGGCGTGAGTCTGACGATTGAACTGCCGGTGGGCTCGCATACCGTGCAACTGATGGTCAATGACGGCCGGTTGAATTCTGAGCCGGCGGTGGTGAAGATCACGGTGGTCGCCCCACTAGAATGTAAACTGAAGATCGCGCCCTCGACGATTAACCTGCGCAGTGAAGGTCCCCACGTGTTGTCCCGCATCCAATTGCCTGATGGATTCAGCCCGGCGGACGTGGATAGCGAGGCGTCTTTGCTGCTCTATCCCGGCGGTATTCAAGCCATGAGGCAATGGATTGACGGCAGCGATGCCGGGTCAGTAAGTGCCTTTGCCTTCTTTGACCGAAATGCTCTGGCTGGCGGCGGGCAAAATGGAACTGCCGGGCTGACCGTGACCGGCCGGCTTCGCAGCGGGCAATTGTTCTTTGGCCGGGACTCGGTGCAAATCATTGAACGAGGCAAGGTCAAGTAACCTTGCGTCCCGCTGCGTCCGGCTCCCGGCAAAAGTGGTTTCGCCTTACTTGCCGCTCGGCGCGTCGCCATTCGCAGTCGCTGACTCTTCCTGCGATTCGCTGATCACTGGAGCGATAGCTTGAAGCTTGTCGCCCGGATCGAGATTCACGAGTTTCACGCCCATGGTGTTGCGGCCCGCTTCGCGGATGCCGCTGACTGGAATGCGAACCATCTGGCCACCAACCGTGATCAACATGAGTTCGTCCGTATCCCGAACCGGCAGCGCGCCGACCACGCCACCGGTTTTGTCCCCGACCTTCATCGTGATGCGCCCCTTGCCGCCACGCGATTGCTTGCGCGTGCCGCTCTCGCCCTGCACGAGGTATTCGTCGAAGGAAGTGCGCTTGCCGATGCCGTTCTCGCCCGCGACCAACAAGGCCGCGTCCGGAATCACCACCGCGAGTGCCACCACCGCATCGCTTTTCTCCAAAGTGATGCCCTTCACGCCCGCAGCGGAGCGACCCATGGAACGCACGTCCGACTCGCTGAAACGGATGCTCATACCGTCTTTTGTGATGAGCACCACATCGTCGCCTTCATCGCCGCCTTCCACGCTTCCACGTGTTTGCTTCACATCAATCAGCGTATCGCCCTGATCAATTGTGATGGCAATAATGCCGCCTTTGCGGACATTCGCGAAATCACTCAACGAAGTTTTCTTCACCGTGCCTTGCTGCGTGGCAAAGAATAGCTCTCCGGATTGCTGCCAAGTCACGTCCTCTTTTTGCTCATCGGTCTTCGAGAGGATGCGGATAAGCGCGGCGATTTTTTCGTCGGCTTTCAGCTCAAGTAGATTGGCAATGCTCCGGCCTTTGGCGGCGCGGCCCATATCGGGAATTTCATGCACGCGCTCGACGTACACGCGACCGGTGTTCGTGAAGAACATCAGGTAGTCATGCGTGCTCGCGGTGAACAGGTGCTCGACGAAATCCTTGTCCTCGGCCGTCTCGCCTTCGCGCGTGGTCATGCCGATGACGCCCTTGCCGCCCCGCCGTTGTGCGCGGTACTGACTGACTGCCGTGCGCTTGATCAGCCCGTTGTGAGTGAGGGTGATGATGACGCCTTCGTTCGCGATCAAATCCTCAATGGCGATTTCGCCTTCGTCCGGCACGATCTCCGTTTTGCGCGGCGTGGCATGCTTGGTTTTGATGTCCTGCAATTCCTGCTTGATGATCGCCATCACGCGCGACTCCTTCGCCAGAATGTCGAGCAAGTCCTTGATGACTTCGAGCAACGCCTTGTATTCCTTGTCGATCTTATCGATTTCCAGACCGGTCAATTGGTACAGCCGCAGGTTGAGGATTTCGTCCACCTGTCGTTCGGTGAGCGCATAACGTCCGCCCACCAATCGCGCCTCGCTGCGGATGAGGACGCCCCACTTCTCCACCTGGGCGCGCGCCCATTCGAATGCGAGCAATTTCACCTTGGCCTCGTCCCGCGTCTTTGAACCCCGGATGATGGCGATGAACTCGTCGAGATTCGACAGCGCAATGATGTAGCCTTCGAGCAACTCGGCGCGTTCTTCCGCCTTCTTCAGCTCAAAGCGCGTGCGGCGCAAAATCACTTCACGCCGATGCTCGATGTAGCACTGGATGATTTCCTTGAGATTGAGCGTTTTCGGGCGGCCATGATCAATGGCCAACGAATTGACGCTGAACGAAACCTCCAGTTGCGTGTGCTGGAAAAGTTTGGCGATGACCACCTTCGGCACGGCCTCGCGCTTGAGTTCGATGACGAGCCGGCAATTCTCATCCGACTCGTTCCTCATCGCGGAGATTTCCGTGATGATCTTCTCGTTGACGAGATTGGCGATCTGTTCTTCGAGGCCGGCCCGATTCACGTTGAACGGAATCTCGGTGATAACAAGCTGCTCGCGGTTGCCCTTGAGTTCCTCGATGCCGATGCGCCCGCGCAGTTTCACGCTGCCCTTGCCGCCCGTGAAATAATTCTTGATGCCCTCGACCCCGCAGATGAAGCCGCCGGTCGGGAAATCCGGGCCTTTGATGAACTTCATCAACTCGGGGATCGTGATGCCTGGCTTGTCGATCTGCGCGCAGATGCCGTCAATGACCTCGCCCAGATTGTGCGGCGGCATGTTAGTCGCCATGCCGACGGCGATGCCCGTGCCGCCGTTGACCAGCAAGTTTGGGAATGCCGCAGGAAAAACGGTCGGTTCGGTGAGGCGCTCGTCGTAGTTCGGAACGAAATCCACCGTGTCCTTCTCCATGTCGGACATCAGCAATGCGCCGAGATGCGTCAGTCTCGCCTCGGTATAACGCATTGCCGCCGGCGGATCGTTTTCCACTGAACCGAAGTTACCTTTGCCGTCCACCAGCTTCTCGCGCATCGCCCATGGCTGCGCCATGTGAACGAGTGTGGGATAGATCACCGCTTCGCCGTGCGGATGGTAGTTACCTGAAGTGTCGCCGCAGATCTTCGCGCATTTGATGTGCTTGCGGCCCGGAAACAGCGACAGATTCTCCATCGCGTAAAGAATGCGCCGCTGCGAAGGCTTGAGGCCGTCGCGCACGTCGGGCAACGCGCGCGAAATGATCACCGACATCGAGTAATCGAGAAACGAGTTCTTGATCTCGTCCGCGACGTTGATCTTGGAAATCTTCTCGCCTTGCGTGTACGCGCCGCCGCTGGGCTTTTGATCGGGCGGCAGATTGGATTCAGTTTCGTCTGGCATGATACGGATTCGGTGAAAAGTGACGACGTGGTTACACGTCGAGATTGCGGACGTTCAGTGCGTTATCCACGATAAAATCGCGGCGCGGCTCCACTTCTTCGCCCATCAATGTCACGAACATTTCCTCAGCCTCGACGGCGTCGGTAAGTTCGATGCGCAGGAGTTTGCGCTTGGCGGGATTCATCGTCGTCTCGAAAAGTTCCTTGGCGTCCATTTCACCAAGACCCTTGAAGCGATACATCTGGATGCCCTTCTTGCCCACTGTCTTCACACCGGTCAGGATTTCCGGAATGGAGAACAGCGGCGTCACCGTCGCGCGCTCCCCTTCACCTTCAGTGAGCTCAAACAATGGCTTGTCCTGCGCCGTGTAATGATCCACCGCCAGCCCTTTCTTGGAAAGTTTGCCGAGCAGGTCGACGGTGGCTTTGCTTTCAAGATGCAGGTTGGAAACCTTGGCGCGCCGGGTCGGACCGTCCTTCCGGCGTTCCACTTCCGTATCGTTGCCGAAGAGATCGTTGTTCGCAGCCTTGAACGCGTCCAACTCGTCGTTGGTGATAAAGTAATGCACCGTCTCGTCGTTGCCGTCGCGCACCTTGACCATGAACTGAGGCAGCGTGCCGTCCTTCGCGCGCTTCTCGACATACTCGGCGAAATCGCCGCCCAGGCGCTTGATGTAAGTAGCGTGCTTGTCGAGCGACTCGAGCAGTGAAAGAATCTCCTCGAGTTGCTTCGGCGTGAACTCCCGGCCGTCGGCGAGGTTCTTCAGCTTCACTTCCTCCGTACCGTTTTGCAAAAGGATGCGGTTGAGCTGCACGTCGTCGTCAATATAGTCGGTCTTCTTCTTGCGCGTGATCGAGTAAAGCGGCGGTTGCGCAATGTAAACGAAGCCTTGCTTCACGAGCTGCGGCATCTGGCGATAGAAGAACGTGAGCAACAACGTGCGGATGTGCGAGCCGTCCACGTCGGCATCGGTCATGATGATGATCTTGTGATAGCGCAGCTTCTCCAGATTGAACGCGCCCTCCCCCTCGCCATCGCCAATGCCCGTGCCGATCGCGGTGATCATGGTGCGGATTTCGTTGTTTTGAAGCACCTTGTCGAGCCGCGCCTTCTCCACGTTGATAAGCTTGCCGCGAATCGGCAGGATCGCCTGGAACTTCCGGTCGCGTCCCTGCTTCGCCGAACCACCGGCAGAGTCGCCCTCGACGATATACAACTCGGTGTTCTCGGGATCGCGGTCGGAACAATCCGCCAACTTGCCTGGCAAACCGCCCCCCGTCAGCGCGCTCTTGCGCACGGCTTCCCGCGCCTTACGCGCCGCCTCACGAGCACGAGCCGCATTGACTGCCTTTTCAAAAATCCTTTTCGCGATTGGCGGATTCGCGTCAAAATAGGCCATCAAATTTTCATAAGCAATCGAGCCAACAATTCGTTCGACCTCAGGCGACAAGAGCTTGTGCTTTGGCTGATTATTGAATTTGGGATCGCTGTGTTTAACGTTGATTACTGCGGTCAGCCCTTCTTTCAAATCGTCCCCGGTAATCTGGGGATCTTTTTCCTTTATGAGATTGTTCTGCTTTGCGTATTGATTGACCGCTCGGGTCAACGCTGAACGAAAACCGATCAAGTGGGTGCCGCCGTCGGGATTGTGAACCGTGTTCGTGTAGCACAACACCTGGTCGTTGTAGCTGTCGTTGTATTGCATCACGACCTCGACGTGGACCTCGATATTCTTGTCGTCGAGCTTTTCCGTCGTTTCCTTGCGAAAGGCAATCGGTTTTGGATGCAGCGGCTCCTTGCTCTTGTTGAGCTGCTTCACGAACTCCTCGACGCCGTTCTTGTAGTAGAAACGCTCCGGCTCCGCCTCGGACTTGCGCTCGTCAGCGAAAATGATTTCCAATCCGGAATTCAAGAATGCCAGTTCGCGCAATCGCTGCGCGATGATGTCCGATTTGAACTCAATGGTTTCGCGGAAGATTTCCGAGTCCGGCATGAAGGTGATGAGCGTGCCCGTGCCCTTGGCCTTGCCGATGACTTCGAGTTTCTTGATGGTCTTACCGCGCTCAAACTCCATGTGATGTACCTCGCCACCCCGCGAAACCTCCACTTCAAACCATTCGCTGACCGCATTCACGCACTTCGCACCGACCCCGTGCGTGCCGCCGGAAAACTTGTAGCCGCCCTGCCCATATTTGCCGCCAGAGTGCAACGTCGTGAGCACCATCTCGACTCCCGGTATTTTGTAGGTCGGATGGATGTCCACCGGGATGCCGCGCCCGTTGTCGCGGATCGAGATTGAGCCATCGACGTGGATCGTCACCTCGATTTTGTCGCAGTGACCGGCCAGGTGTTCGTCCACGGAATTATCGAGCACCTCGCTGACGCAATGATGAAGTGCGCGTTCATCCGTGCCACCGATATACATGCCCGGCTTCTTGCGCACAGCCTCGAGCCCTTCGAGTTTGCCGAGTTGCGCCGCGCCGTAATCCGACTTCACCGCCGTTGAAACGGGGGGCATTTCTTCCACAGTTTTCTCCACAAAATTCGCCATAAAAATCCACGAAATCGAGGCTTTAAATCCTCAAAGGTTTAGCCGGAAAATTGTAAAAAAAATAGGCCGAAACTACAACGGTTATTTAGGGAAGTTTTGATCCAAAAAACACCATTAGTTGGGCAGGTTTTACTTGCATTTCACAACCGGTTGGGGAGCTGAAAGCGCAGGAGAACTCAGGGTTTGACACCCGAGCCGCAATCAGGCCAGCGGCCATTTCAGGTCATTGAGGAACGGCAACCCATTGCGATACTTTGCCAGGTTTTCCAAGTCCAAAACCCCGCCCACGATGCCTTCGCTTTCGCCCGCGTCGGCGAGAATTTCTCCAAGCGGATCAACGATCAGCGAGCGCCCGCCGTAGTTGTAGAATGGATCGTCCCCAATCCGGTTCACGCCGATGACATAAGCCTGGTTCTCGATGGCCCGAGCGCGCAGCAGTTGCACCCAATGTGAAATTCGCTTGGCCGGAAAATTTGCAATCACCGCAAACAATTCGGGACGATGCTGCGCCGCCGCGGCGCGAAACAGCTCCGGAAACCGCAAATCGTAGCAAATGAAAGGCGACACCCTGCAATTCTGCCATTGGAACGAGGCACACTTTTCTCCCGCAACGTAGTGCTGATTCTCGGCGCCGGGCGTGAACGGCCTTTGCTTGGCGTAGAAGCAAATCAGGTCGCCAGCAGGCGAGAATACCAACGCCTTGTTTCGGGCCTGGCCGTCCTTACCCCGCACCGCGACGCCGGCGATGATTGTCACCGCGCACTCCCGCGCCAGTTGAGCCAGGAATTGTTCAGTCTCCCCACCACCCGGTTCAGCAATGACCGCGGCATTCATGCTGAAACCAGTCGCAAACATTTCCGGAAGCACGACCAGTGAGTTCGACTCCGGCGCGGCGCGGAGAAGCAACCTGCGGACGCGCTCGAAGTTTGGCAGTTTGTTCTCCCATGCGATGTCGTATTGCAGGCCGATGACTTTCACGTGTCGAGCTTACGCCAAGGATCATCACCCGGCTACCGATTCCGTCGTCGCTGGTTTGTCAAAGTTCGCGCGGGTCGCTATGCTCACGAAATGCAGGCGCGGCGAATTGTCATCGTGGGCGGCGGGGCGGCGGGCTGCTTCGCCGCGCTGGCGTATGCGGACGCCGGAGGTGCGGGCGAAATCACGCTCCTGGAGCGCGGCCCGCAGTTTCTGGCCAAAGTCCGGATTTCCGGCGGTGGCCGTTGCAATGTCACGCATGCGTGCTTTGAGGCCCGCGATTTTTCCACACGATATCCGCGCGGGCGGAACGAATTGCTGGGGCCGTTTCAACAATTCCAAGCGCGCGACACCGTCGAGTGGTTCGCAGCGCGCGGCGTGAAACTGAAGGTCGAAGACGACGGGCGGATGTTTCCCGTCACGGACCGATCGCAGACGGTCATTGATTGCCTGCTCAATTCCGCGCGGGAGGCGGGCATCAAGCTGGTCGCAAATTGCGGCGTGGAGTCAGTGGTGAAGAATTCAGCCGGAGGATTTGAACTCACGACCACAACGGGCGCGCTTGGCTGCAAGCAGCTGATGCTGGCAATCGGGGGTTGTCGCACTCCCGCGCTGGGCCAACTCGCCGTTTCGCTCGGTCACACGCTTGAGCCACCCGTGCCTTCACTTTTCACCTTCCATCTCGCCGAGCCGTGGCTGAAAGAACTCGCCGGCGTTTCAGTCGAATTCGTCGAAGCGTCTGTGGCAAACACAAGCCTCAAAGAACGAGGTCCGCTGCTGATCACTCACACTGGCGTCAGCGGACCAGTCATTCTGCGCCTGTCCGCCTGGGGCGCGCGTGAACTCCACAAGATGAACTACCACTTTCCTCTCACCGTAAACTGGTTGCCGCACCTGACCGAAACACAAATAGCCGCGGAACTCGACGCCCGTCGTCAGTCACAACCCGCAAAGCTGCTCGTGAACACACCAATGGCGCCCCTGCCTGCGCGGCTTTGGGAACGCCTTATCCCCGCCGCCGGTCTGGCGCCGGAGATGCGGTGCGCATCGTTGTCGCGGGCCGCGCAGCATCAACTGACCAAACATCTCCGCGCCACCACGCTGGCGGTCGTCGGCAAATCGTTGAACAAGGATGAATTCGTCACGTGCGGCGGGGTGCGATTGAGCGAAGTGAACTTTAAGACCATGGAAAGCCGCATTTGCCCCAACTTGTTTTTCGCCGGCGAGGTCCTGGACATTGACGGCATTACTGGCGGATTCAACTTCCAAGCTGCGTGGACAACGGGCTGGATTGCCGGCCGCGCGATGGCAATGGCCACTTGAGCAGCGCGGGTTGATGCCCCGCAGCAAATCAAGCTATGTGGCGATGCGCCGCGGCTCACGCCGGCGTGATCATCATTTCGGCAGCCACTTTTGAATCATCGCTGCGGCGACATCATCACACGCTTTCGCGGCTTCCGGTCCGCCATAGTTAGTGGCAGAAATCACCGCGAAATTCTTCTCGGGCGCCAGCCACATGACGAGATACCACATCGTGTTCGAGCCGTTGTGCATCAGCGCCGGACTCTTGCCCGCCCAACCGCGCTTGAGCACCACCCAGCCACCCGCGTATTCCCCGCCTGCCGGCGGCGTGTGCAACCTCGTGAGGTCCTCCGCTCTGATCCAATCCACACCCTTACCCTCGGTGAGATGCAACTGCACAAACTTCGCGAGATCGTCCAGCGAACAATGGACGCGCCCGGCAGGCGCGATTGCCGGCGGGTTGTCTTCCTGCAACGGCATTGTGACCACCAATCGTTTGGCATGTCCCCAGGGCTGGGTCGTCTTCCCGGTCTCGCCCGGCACCCCAAGGCCGGCCGTCGCCATCTTCAGCGGTTCAAAAAGCTTCTCGGTGACCAATTTTTCATAAGGCACGCCGGTGATGGCTTCCATCATCGCGCCGGCAATGGCATAGCCTTGATTTGAATAAACCATTTTCGTGCCCGGCGGCGCTTCGGGCGCTTCACTCAACACGGCCGCGATGAACTCGCGCCGTTGCTCGGTCGGCGTGCCGCGTTCCTCCCAAGCACGCTTCCAAGCGGCCGCCGGCGGCTTGCCCGGCACGCCACCCCGGTTCTGGACGAGCTGCTCAATGGTCACCGCTTCGTATTGCGGATTCATCTTCCCTTTGAGGTCAGGAAAAACATCCGCAATGGTCGTCGTCCATTTGAGTTTGCCCTCCGCAATCAACCGCGCCGCCAGCGTCGCGGTCATGGACTTGGTGCAGGAGCCGATGTGCCAGAGATCGTTGGTCGTCACCAAAGTCAGATCGCCCTGCTTGCGAACTCCCACAGCCGCGCGATCGCTTATCCCGCCGTTTTGCAGCACCGTCACGGCAAGCGCGGGCACCTTATGTTTTGCGCGGATGGATTCGAGCGTCGAAGCCGTGTTGGTCTCAATCGCTTGGGCACACATCGCCGGTATCGCGGCGAACAAAGCCAAGACCAAAGGGCTCGAAAATGGAGAATGCATGACTGGATATTTGCGAGCCCAGCGCGGCCGGGAAAGCAAATTCGCCGTGAGAACCTTCACCTTGCTATTGCGCTGCTCGCGTTTCAGCGCAAATATCGCCCCGATGAAATCGATCCTCTGTTGTCTGCTCGGGGTTCTACATTTTTGTATCGTGGGCGTCCCGCCAGTCATTGCCGCCGCCCCCCGCGTCATCCCGCTCTGGCCGGAAGGCGTGCCCGGACTCAAGGCGAATGCCGGCCCGGAGGTCGAGTTCAACGGGCGCTTCACCAACATTCACAATCCAACACTAACGATGTACGCCCCAGAAGTGGCGAAGTCTGCCGGAGTCGCTATAATTGTTTCGCCGGGCGGTGGCTACGTGCGGGTTGGCGATGGCAAGAGCGACGCCCGCTGGTTGAATTCGCTCGGCATTACCGTGTTCGTCCTGAAATACCGGCTCGACAACTACGGTCATCCCGCCCCGTTGCAGGATATATTACGGGCTGTGCGCATTGTGCGCTCGCGCGCGAAGGAGTTCGGCATCCGCGCCGACCGAATCGGCGTCCTCGGTTCTTCGGCGGGTGGTCATCTTTCCGCCTGTGCGGCCACACTGTGGGATTCACCGCTGGGCAAGACGGGGAACGCGCTCGACGACGTCAGCGCCCGCCCGAACTTCGCTGCCCTGATTTATCCCGTAATCACGATGGAAGATGCTTTTGTCCACAAAGGTTCGCGCCGGGCGTTGTTCGGTGACCAACCAACGCCTGAGCAGATTGAATCGCTCTCCATCGAAAATAATGTCCGCACCAACTCCCCGCCGTTCTTCCTCGTCGCGACCATGGCCGACAAGTCCGTGCCTGTGGAAAATTCGCTGCGGCTTTACCAAGCCCTGCGCAATGCCGGCGTGCCGGCGGAAATGCACACGTATTCGGCCGGGGCACATGGCGACAGCCGCGACCCGCAATACGGCCCGACCGCGAAATGGCCGGCGCGATTTGAGGAGTGGATTCGTTTCAATAAATGGATCAAGCCGGAGACGCGCGATTTCACAGTCTGGAATCGCGAGGTGGAAGCGATGGAAGCGGGCGACAAAACCAATCCGCCGCCCAAGAACGCCACTTTGTTCATCGGCTCTTCTACGATTCGCTTGTGGAAGACGCTGGCGCAGGATTTCCCCGGCGTTCCGGTCATCAACCGTGGCTTCGGGGGCACGGAGATCGTCGATGCCACACACTTTGCTGATCGCCTCATCTTTCCGCACTCGCCCAAGCGAATCGTCCTGCGCGCGGGCGGCAACGATTTGAATGCCGGTAAGACACCAGAAGAGGTGTTCGCCGACTTCAAGGAATTCGTTTCGACGATTCACGCCAAGCTGCGCGAAACGGAAATCACCTTTCTCTCGCTCAGTCCCAGCCTGGCGCGCTGGCCGCAAGCGGAACGAGAAAAGAAACTCAATGCGCTGGTCGCAGATTTCGTCCAAGGCAAGCACCAGCTCAGTTATCTCGAATCCTACGATCTTCCGCTCGGAGCGGACGGCAACCCGCGCGCAGAGGTGTTTGTAAGCGACAAGCTTCATTTCAATGCGGCGGGCTACAAGCTGCTGGCGGAACTGGTGCGCCCGTCCATGGAAAAGCAGTAGCAGCTTGACGCGAAGCGGCGCGAAAGCTATCCGTCAGCGGCATGTCTGATACCACCACGTCTGCCTCACGCGCGAATTCCACCGCGTCCCAAGCCGGCGACGACTTTCCGCTGCACACCGCCGGTTTTCAGGGCACGCCCGATGAAATCGAGCGCCAATGGCGCGAACAGGTCTATCGCGGGCGCGGCGACTCCATGCGGCAACTCACGGTGCGGGCGGTCATCATGGGCATGATCCTGGGCGCGATCCTGTCCACGACCAATATCTACATCGGCCTCAAGGCCGGCTGGTGTTTCGGCGTCGTCATCACCGCATCCATCCTTTCGTTCACCATCTGGCAGATCTTCGTTAAGCTCCGCATCGCGCGCTCCCCGATGACGATCCTGGAAAACAACTGCATGCAATCCACGGCCAGCGCGGCGGGCTACTCGACCGGGCCAACGTTGGTCTCTGCGTTCACGGCCTTCGTGATGATCAACAACACGTCCCTGCCGCTGCTGGAGATGCTCGCCTGGGTGTTCTTCACGGCGATCCTTGGCATAACCATGGCGATTCCGATGAAGCGGCAGCTCGTGAATGTGGAGCAGCTCCGTTTTCCCACCGGCACAGCGGCGGCGGAGACGTTGCACGCGCTTTATTCGCACGGCCAGAAAGCGGCGCGCGCCGCCAAGACGTTGCTGTATTCCGGATTGATTGCGGCCGCCAGTCAGTTTTGGGCGGATGGGCTGCGACTCGTCAACGCCAAGCTCGCGCCTTTCGGGCTCGGGGAACTGATTGGCAAGCTCAATGAAGTATTCATCGGCAAAGTCTGGATGGGTCGCACCGTCATGTTGAATTGGGATCCCATCTTCATCGCCGCCGGCGCATTGAGCGGGCTGCGCGTCACGGCCAGCATGTTCCTCGGAAGCATCACCTGCTGGATGATTTTCGTCCCGGCGCTGCAAAGCTCCGGCGTCATCACCGGCAACACCTACCGGGAAAGCGTGTCGTGGACGCTTTGGGGCGGCGTCGCGTGCATGGTCACCAGCGGATTGCTGCAATTCTTCATGCAGTGGAAATCCATCACGCGCGCGTTCAGCGGCCTGTCGGCATTACTCGGCCGCAAACCGGCCAAGCGCGATGAAATGGAATCGCTCGAAGCCCCGATGTCCTGGTTCATCATTGGACAGATTGTGGGCTTTGTGGCGCTCGCCTGGCTGGCGCATCGGAGTTTTCAACTACCGTTCTGGCAGAGCGCCGTGGCGGTAATCCTTTCGTTTTTCCTCGCGCTCGTCGCGTGTCGCGTCACCGGTGAGACCGACACCACGCCAATTGGGCCGATGGGCAAAGTAACGCAACTGATCTTCGGCGGGCTGAGTCCCGGCAACATGAACATCAACCTGATGAGCGCCAACATCACGTCCAGCGCGGCCATCGGCTCGGCGGATTTGCTCACCGATCTCAAGAGCGGCTATTTGTTGGGCGCGAATCCGCGCAAACAGTTTCTAGCCCAGTTCGCGGGCATCTTCGTCGGCACCGTCGCCACGGTGCTGTGCTGGCGCGCACTCGTGCCCAACGCCGGGGCGGTCGGCAATGATCAGTTTCCCGCGCCGGCGGCGATCACTTGGAAGGCGGTGGCCGAAACGCTGGGCCAGGGTTTCGCGTCATTGCACACCGTGAAAATCTGGTCACTCATCCTCGGCGGCGCCGTGGGCATCCTCTTGCCGCTCCTAAGTCTCGCGTTACCGAAGTGGAAGACGTGGATTCCCTCACCCGCCTCGCTTGGGCTGGCGTGGACGTTTCATTGGTATTACGGACTGCTGTTCTTCATGGGCGGACTCGCCGCGTGGATCTTCGAGAAGAAACGGCCGAAGCTGGCGGAGGAATTCACCTTCCCCTCAGCCTCGGGCATCATTGCCGGCGGCTCACTGATGGGGCTGGCGCTGATCTTCTGGGAGAACGGCGGGGAGATGATCCCGCGCCTGTGGCACGAGATCCGGGCAGCCATCACCGGCGGTCAGTGACGAGCACCAGGAATTGCTGCGTCCAAGTGCTGCCCTCGCCGTCCGTCACGGTGAATTCAAAGTTTGCCCGGCCAGTGAATCCTGGCGTCGGCGCGAACCGCGCAACGGATTCCGGTACCAAGTCCGCCTTGCCACCCGCGGCTTTCGCGATTGAGAAACGGATTGGGGGTTTGGTGAATCCGGTTGTGTAACGACGCAAATCCACATCGAGCACCGGCGTAGAATTTGACTTCGAGGTGATCGCATAGCCGTGCGGGGTGGCGAGGAAATGCAGATATTCCTCGAGGAGAGTGTAACCCGGCG
>Ga0315912_10000356_pt1 | contig 90588 bp, 72 predicted proteins | sample VfabasoilMG_FD_204469 | JGI IMG/M metagenome (GOLD analysis project Ga0315912, IMG submission 204469) | Garden soil microbial communities collected in Santa Monica, California, United States - V. faba soil | ecosystem: Environmental > Terrestrial > Soil > Garden | place: USA: California... | reverse complement strand
GGTTCACGAGCGCCTGTTGCTGGAGCGCGGGCAGTCGCGACCCTGGGAGGGCAACTTCGTGTTCGATGAGCTCGAAACCTACGAGCAGAACCGCCGCCTGAAGCCAGTCACAGTACCGGTGCTCGTGCATGGGGCCAGTCACTGCATCCTGCACACGGCGGTGGGCACGCTTCCGCCGAGAAAACCGCTCTCGAAGGCCAACCAGAGGAAGCTCGAAGAGCTGGAGAGCATCGAAGGCAAGCGCCGAAGCGAGTCACGCGCGAAGGTCTCGGAGTGTTTCGATGTGCTGCGTCGGTCCTGCCCGCCGACATCCGTCGTGAGCGTCAGTACGGACGAGAAGTACAGCTACGGCGCGCTGTTGCGCAGGGCATTCGGCGCACGCCTGGTGCACCAGAGGACGAACTCGAAGGTGCAGCGCATGTGCTGGAACCCGCTTTTCGCCGTGAACCACACGCTCGCAATGCTGCGCGACGGGGTGAGTCGGCTCGTACGTCGCAACTGGGGCGCATCCAAGAAGCGCGAGAAGCTCGAGCTGCACCTCTGGATCTATGTCGCCTGGCGCAATTACGTGAGACCGATCACGAACGCGCGGCCATGGGAGACGGCCGGCATGGTGGCGGGTTTGGCACCGCGCATGCTCGAGGTCAGTGAACTGCTGCAGTGGAGGATCTTGCATCCTCTACACGCACAGTGAAGGCGGCCAGTATCAATCGCGTCCCTGATCAGCGCCGCAGGATTGCGGGACGCGCCAGCAGCGCGCGCGCCTCGGAGGCCGGCATCGGGCGGCCGAAGAGGAAGCCCTGGGCCTCGTCGCATTCGAGCACGCGCAGGAACTGCAGCTGGCTCTCGGTCTCGACGCCCTCGGCCACGATCTTGAGCTTGAGGCTCTTGCCCATCAGGAGGATGGAGGTCGTGATGGCCGCGTCCTCGGGGTCGGTGGTGACGTCGCGGATGAAGGACTGGTCGATCTTGAGCGCGTCGACGGGGAAGCGCTTGAGGTAGGAGAGCGAGGAGTAGCCCGTCCCGAAGTCGTCGATCGAGAGCTGCACGCCCATGTCCTTCAGGTCGCGCAGGCGCGCGATGGCGACATCGGTCTTCTGCAGCAGGATGCTCTCCGTCAGCTCGAGTTCGAGCGCGCTGGCCGGCAGGCCCGTGCGCTCGAGCGTGTCGCGCACGAGCTTGGTGAGGTTGCCGGCGCGGAAGTGCACGCCCGAGATGTTGAAGGCCACGCGCACGGGCGGCAGGCCCTCGTCCTGCCAGCGCTTGGCTTCGCGGCAGGCCTCCTCGAGCAGGAACTCGGAGAGCTCGACGATCAGACCGGTCTCCTCGGCCACGGGGATGAACTGCCCGGGCGAGACCATCCCGAGCTGCGGGTGGTTCCAGCGCGCGAGCGCCTCGAAGCCCGTGATGCTGCCGCTGAGGATGTCGATCTTGGGCTGGTAGTGCAGGAACAGCTGGCGCTGCTCGACCGCCGTGCGCAGGCTCGACTCGAGCGTCAGGCGCTCCAGCGCCGTCGTGTTCATCGACTGGGTGTGGAAGCGCACGCTGGCGCGCGGGTCGTTGCGCGCCAGACGCTCGGCGGCCTGCGCGGCCTGCAGCAGGACCTCGGGCTCGAGGCCGTCGTGCTGCGAAACCGAGAGGCCGATGCTGCAGCGGAAGTCGAGCTCGCTGTTCTCGTAGGCCAGCGGCGTCGTGAGCGCGTCCTGCAGGCGGCGCGCGACCTTGTAGGCGTCGTGCGGACGCACCAGGCCCGGCAGGAGCAGCGCGAAGCGCACGTCCTCGAGGTGCGCGATGCTGACGTCCGCGGCGCGCACCGAGATGGCGCCCAACATGTCGCGGTCGCGGATGCAGTGCTTGATGCGCTGCGCCGTGCAGGCCAGCACGAAGGGTCGCGCGGAGGGCGCCTGCTGCAGCGCCTGGTCGAGGTCGAGGTTCAGGCACACGACCACCAGCGTGTCGTTGGGGGGCTGCGCCTTGGCCAAGAGGCGCGCCATCTGCTCCAGGAACTGGGCGCGATCGGGCAGGCTGGATTGGTTGTCGCCTCGACCGAGCCAGGGGCCGCGCTCGAGCAACTGGCGCAGGTGCACCAGCTCGACCTGGGCGGCGTGCTGCGCCACGGCGCTGTGCACGCGGTCCGCGATCGAGGCGCCGTCGGAGTTCGGGTCAGTCCAGTCGGTCGCCCCCGAGGCTCTCGCGCGCGCACTCTGCGCGCCCGCGATCAACGCGATCAGCGGCAGCAGCGGCAGCTCCTGGTGACGCGGGATCGAGCGGCACCACTCCAGGCCGTCCTCGGCGCGCGCGTCGACGAGCGCCAGCGCGCAGCGGTGCGCGCTGGCTTCGCGCGCCAGTGCTTCCGGGCCATCGACCGGGATGACCTGCAGGCCGGTGGTGGAGAGGCGCGCGAGCAGACTGTCGCGGAAACGCGCGTCGCGCGTCGCGAGCAAGACGTGGAGCGGGGCGGAGGGAGTCTGCGGACCCATGGACGGCACGGGGGAGAGGGACTGTTGCCGCTTATCGGACCGAGCCCCGCGCCGGGCCAAGGGAAAGAATTTCAGTTCGACGCCTGGAAGCGTCGCACGACCTCGGCCGTGAAGGCCGACGTGCCGAGCGTGCCGCCGACATCGCGTGTCGAAGAGCGTTCGGCGAGGCAGCTCAGCAGCACGGCGCGCAAGCGCGAGGCGACCGCTCCCTCGCCGGCATGCGCCAGCAGGTTCGTCAGCGCGAGCAGCGCCGCCATCGGGTTGCAAAGGTCCTTGCCAGCGATGTCGGGCGCGGTCCCGCCGGCGGGATCGAACATCGCGACCGTCACGCGTCCCGCGTCGTCGAAGGCGTAGGAGGCGCTGTCGCCCAGGCCGATCGAGCCGATCAGGCCGCAGGCCTGGTCCGAGAGGAAGTCGCCGTACTCGTTGGGGCAGACGATCACCGAGTAGCGTTCGGGCTTCATGATCAGGCCCGCGAGCAGCGCGTCGAAGAGCTCGCGGCGGTGGGGAACCCTCGGGAACTGCGCGCGGACTTCGTCGACGACCTCCTCGAACAGTCCGTCGGTCGCCTTCTGGATCGTCCACTTGCTGGTCGAGACCACGCTGCGGCCCTTGGCGGCGGCGAGCTGGAAGGCGAAGCGCGCGGCGTGCGCGCTGGTCTTGCGCTCGATCACTCGCACGGAGACGGCGCTCTCGGTGCCGATGCGCCGGCCGCCGTCGTCGTAGGTGCCGCCGGTCGCGATGCGCACCACGTCGACGTCGATCGCCTTCTTGAAGTTGGTCTCGATCCCCGGCAGCGTCGCCACCGGACGGTGGATCACGGCGAAATCGCAGCGATCGCGCAGCACCTGGTTGGGGCTCTCGGCCGTGGTCGCGGTCGGGTACTTGAGCGCCAGCCCGTGGCTCTTCATCAGCGCTACCGCCGCGTCGTAGAGCGCGCTGCCGCGCGCTCGGCGGTTCGGCTCGGAGAGATCGACTTGCGTGAACTCGAGCCGGCAGGGCAGGGCCGCGGCGAGGGTGTGGACGCTGTGGGAGAGCTCGGGAGAAATCCCGTCCCCGAGCAACTCGACGACCTGGTAGGTGTTCATGGAGATCGCGCGCATGATAGGAATGAGGCCGGTGATTCACACACTCCAAGTCCTGGCTCTGTGCCTCCCGCAGCAGGCGCCCGAGCGCGTGCTCGTCGTCGACCTGCTCGACAATGGCAACTTCGCGGAGCAGGCGGCCGAGGGCGTGCCCTGGTGGCGCACGAGCCGCGGCGCAGGACAGCTGTCGAGCGACGCGGGGCGGCCCTGCTTGGTGACGCTCCCGGGCGAGTTCGCCGAGCAGCCGATCGCGGCCTACGCGCCGCTCGCGGGACAGCTCGTGATCGAGGGCGAGCTGCGCGGCTCCGGCCGGGTGACGCTGACGGACGGCAGCGGCAAGCAGGCGATCCTCGAGCCCGCGGGCGCGGGCTGGCACTCCTTCGTCGTCAAGGACACGCAGCTCGTGCAGCCGCGCTTCACGCTGCGTCTCGAGGGACTCGGCCAGGAAGGCGCGCAGTGGCGCGGCCTGCACGCGCGCGTCGCGCTTCCCTGTCCCGACGAGCGCGCGCTGCGCGAGGAGATCCGCCGCTGCCTCGAGCAGATCGTGACGCCCTGGCTCGAGCGCGGACTCGATGACGGAGGCCCGCGCAAGACCTCCCTGCTGGGGCATTCGATCGACGCGGTCACCGGGGAGCCGCTGGACAAGATCACCGGCCACTTCCATCCCTTCTGGGAGTACCTCTGGGCCGCGGCGCGCGCGCTCGACGAGCGGCGCTGGCTGGCGGCCTTCGAGCGCTACGCGGCCGACTTTCTCGAGCTGTGCCTCGATCCCGGGACGGGACTGCCGCGCGAGTGGGACGGCGAGCGCGACGTGCCGCTCGCGGAAAAGTCGGTCGAGATCGCGTTGCCGCTCGGCTTCCTGATCGACCTCGCCCACCACGGGCCGGAGCCGCTGCGCGCGCGCGCCAAGGCGGCGGCGCTGAAGATCGGCGAGACCGTACTCACACACGGAGTGATGCCCGACGGCAGCATCAGCGCCAAGTACTTCCCCACGACAGCGAAGACCGACCCCGGCGTGATCACGCTGCGGCGCTTCGACGTCGCGGCGCAGCTCGCGCGCCTCACGGCGCTCTCGGGCGATGCGCGCTTCCTCAGGGCGAGCGGCGAGGCGCTGGCGGCCTTCGAGTTCACGCACGTCTGGGGCGGCACCTGGTCGAAGATCGACGGGGCCTTCGACGACGAGTTCGGCACGTACGGCGGCCGGGCGGTGACGATCGCCGGCGCGGCGCCCCGCGACAAGCTCTTCCGCAACTTTGCACTCGAGGGATTCGCGCACTTCGAGCCGCTCTGGCGCGACGCGCTGCGCCTGGGCGGAAACGTCGCTGCCGACCAGGTGCGCTGCTGGGTGCTGCTCGCCGACCTAGCGCGGCTCGACGCGCCGGCGGCAAAGCGCATCCGGCCGCTGCTCCACGCGGCCGTGCGTTCGCACGTGAAGGGCGAGCAGTACGAGGACGGCAGCTGGAACGACCTGACGCTGCTCGGCTTCGACTACCGGTTCGTGGAGGTGGGGGACCACGACGGGGCGCCGCAGAACCTGCTGCACGGACTGGCCGCGCTCTATCGCGAGGATCTCGGGCTGCGCACCGACGAGCAGCGCGCGCTCTACACGGCCGTGCTGCGCAGCTCGATGCGCGCGTACCTGGAGCCGCACGGTTTCCTGGCCGGGCGCACGCGCTCGACCGGCCCCAATCCGGCCCTGGGCACGCTGCGCATGATGCTCGGGCTCTCGAAGATGCTCGAGGCGCTGCTCTAGCGCACGCGGATCAGCGAGACGCCGTCGCTGAAGTGGTTGGCGGACAGGATCTCCACCACGCCATCGCCGTCGAGGTCCGCGAGCGCGAGGCCCAAGGGCCCGGTGCCGACGCCCAGATCCGGCCCGCGCTGGATTCCATCCGCGCCGGAGAACCACAGGTTGAGCTGGTGGCTGTTCTGCGCGCTGACCACGATCTCGGCGCGCCCGTCGCCGTCGAGATCGGCGGCCGCGATGCGGTAGGGGCGCAGGCCCGTGGCCGAGGCCTCGAGCGCCTGCCAGCCACCGCCCTTCTTCGCGATCAGCGGAATCACCGCACCGGCGTTCTCGTTGCCCTGCGGACCGACGAGCAGCGCGAGGTCCATCGATCGGTCGCCGTCGAGATCGGCGCAGCACAGCGCACGCACTTCGCCGGCCAGCGGCACGACCTCCTGCGCGTCCTTCGAGAAATCGATGATCACGACGCCGCCGAGCGTCCCGACGGCGACTCTGTGCTCGTCGAGCAGCGCGAGCGGTCCCGGTCGACCCGGGATGGAGAGCTGCGCCGTCTCCTCGTAGCGCGGATCCTCCTTCGCGGCGCTCCGGCGCGCGAAGCGGTGCACGAGGTTGCCCTCGGGATCGCTGACGAGGAGTTCGGGCGCCCCGTCGCCGTCGAGGTCCGCGACGACGAGATCGCCGGCCACCTTGGCGACCTCGAGCGGCCGTACGCTCGCGCGCTCCGCGATGCCGCCCCTGCCGTCGCCGAAGCCGAACCTCACGACGCAGCGGTCCTCGAGCTTCGCCAGCCAGAGCGCGTCGAGGAATCCGTCGCCGTCCACGTCGGCCAAGCGCAGCTCGTCCGCGCGCGGCGTGCGCATCTGCATCCGCGCGCTGCCCAGTCCGCCTGGCGTGCCGAGCATCACGCTCAGCGTGCCTTCGAGCGCGTTGAGCGCGACCACGTCCTTCCTCCCGTCGCCGTCGAGATCGCCGACCGCCAGCGATTGCGGCGAACGGCCGCAGGGCGTCTCGGGCGCGACGTCGAAGCCGGCGCCGGGCAGACCGAAGCAGACGCTCCAGCGCAGCGCGGAATCGTTGGCGAGCGCGAGATCCTTCCGCCCGTCGCCGTCGAGATCGCCGATGGCCAGTGCGAGCGGCGCTTGCCCCGCGTAGACGCGCGCGAGCGAGCGCAGCGCGCCCTCGCGCCAGGCGAAGACTTGCGCCTCCTGGCCCGCGAGCGAGAGACAGGCGATCTCGTTGCCGGGCTGGCCGTCGAATTCGGCGGCTGCGAGATCGATCGGCACGCTCGCCACCTCGAGCTCGATCGGCTTCTCGCTCAGCGCCGCGGCCACGCCGCCGGGCTTGCCGGCGCCGAAGATCCACAGCGACTTGTCGCCGAGGGCGACCGCGAGCTCGTCGTCGCCGTCTCCGTCGATGTCGCAGGCGAGGATCTCGCGCGGCAATCCGGAGAGTTGCACGGCGGGCCCGGGCTCGAACTGGAAGCCCTTCGCCTGCGTGGGCACGTAGAGCACGAGCCGGCGCGAGCCCTGGAATCCGACTGCGATGCCGGCTCGACCCGGAAGCGCGGCGAGACAGCTCGCGTGCTCGTCGAAGAGCTGCAGCTTGTGGCTCGTGTCCTGCGCTTCGAAGACGATCAATTCATCATCGACGGTCGTCACGAGCACCTCGCAGCGCCCGTCTCCGTCGACGTCGCCGGTCGTCAAGCAGCGCGCCTTGCGCTCGAGCGGTGTGCGCCAGCGCACGGCTTCGGCGTTCTTTCCCGCCCACACCGCGCGCGCATCGACCACGACGAGCTCCGATGGCGCGCGCGGCGCGAACGCGACGAGGCTCGTGTCGCCCAGCCACGCAGGCCCGACCGCCCAGTCGCCGACTTCGAGCGTGCGGATCGCGGGCAGCTCGCGCATGACAGCGCTGTAGCCGCTCGAGACCTGCAGCGTGCCCGGTGCGTAGCCCAGGCCGACGAGCTCGGGACGCCCGTCTCCGTCGAGGTCGCGCAGGACGAGGCCGCGGGGGTGGCTGCCTGAGCCGACGGGGTACTCCAGGCGGCAGTGCAGGCGGAATTCGGGCTTCGGCTGCGCGCCCTCGACCGGCCGTGCGGCACGCGGTTCGCTCGCGCAGGCCAGCCCGAGGCAGCAGAGCAGGGCAGGGCCGAGGGCTCGAAACGGCACGCGGGCATTATGGAAGCACGCTCGATCGCGAACAACCAAGTCGGGGCCAGGGTGAAGCCTGCTGCGTCGTCGAACCCCGCGAGGCTATCCTTCGGCTCCATGCGCTCCCGACCCGTTCTCCTGCTCGCGCTGCTCGCACTGGTCGTGCTGGGCGGGCTGGCGTTCGCGGCGTGGAAGCTGCTCGTGAGAGCGCCTGACAACATCCCAGCGCCGCTGGAGATGCAGATCGGCCACGCCAGCGCGCCCCAGGAGAGCGGCGTGAAGGCGCCCACGCGCCTGGAGAACACGCAATCGGCCGAGACGAAGGCGGTACCCGCGGGCTTCCCGATCGAAGTCGACCTCGAGCTCGTGCTCGCGGCGGCGCCGGTGGCCGGGGAGGGCGCCGCCCCGCTGGGGTCCGCAGCGACGGCGCGCTTGCGCGGCTCGGTCTTCTCGGGCGTCGGTACGCCCGTCGCGGCGACGGTCACGATCGAGGCCGGACCGAATCAGGGCCGCGTGCTGCAGTGCGACGCGAGCGGACGCTTCGGCGCCACGAACCTCTATCCCGGCCGCTCCGTCGTGCGCGTGCGCGGCGACGGCATCCCGGGCTCGCGGCGCGCCGTGCTGTTGCGCCAGAAGGCCGAGGCCGAGCTCAACATCGGCTACGGACGGCTGGCGGAGATCACGGGCGAGGTCATGGCCCGCGACGAGAAGCTGCTCGCCGGCGCGAAGGTGAACTTCGACGGCCAGGAGACCACGACCGACGAGAACGGCGTGTTCCACTTCGACGGCGTGGCGTCGGGTCAGGCGCTGGTCGTCGTCGAGATGAAGGGCTTTGCGGCCGTGCAGGAGGAGCTGACCGTCCCGGCCGGCAGGAAGTTCGAGAAGGGCCAGCTCAAGTACGTGCTCGAGAAGGGCGGGCGGCTCGTGCTCGAGATCCCGGACCGGATCCGCACCGACGTGCAGGCGACCTGCATCATCCTCTCCGACGTCCCGGCCGGCACGCAGCGCTCCTTCCCCTGGTTCCAGGTCAACCCCGTGCGCATCTGGCCGGGCGGCTCGACAACCGTGGAGGATCTGCCCGCGGGCAGTTTCACGCTGCGCGTCTTCCAGCCCGGCGCGCTGGGCAAGCCGCTTTCGAAGGGCGCCCGGCTCGACGTAGGCGGCGAGGCGCAGGTCACGCTCAACCTCGAGCCCGCGCCGACGATCCACGGCATCGTGCGCCTCGGCGGACAACCGGTGCAGCGCGCCGAGGTCTCGCTCGAGGCCGCCGACCGCCTGCAGGCGACGCTGCTCGCTTTCGGCGCGGAGAACGAGTTCTTCGTCGAGAGCGAGATCCTCCCCGACGCGCCGCCGGCGATCCAGCACGCCTTCACGGACGCCGCGGGCGCCTACGAGCTCTCGAGCTGGCAGGAAGTCTGCAAGGAGCGCTACCTCGTCGCACGCTACAACGGCGGGCGCCACGTGGCCACGAAGCTCCTGCGCGGAGGCGAGGTCGAGGTCAACCTGGACCTCGTGCCCTCGGGCGGCGGCGACGGCCTGCTGCGGCTCGTCCTCAGCGAGCGCGACCGGGAGATGCCGGTGCGGATCGCGATCAACGGCGAACCGCGGCCCGTGCAGTCGCTCCCCGTGGGCCAGGACCTGCGCGTCAGCGACTTGAATCGCGGGCGCTGGAAGCTCAGCGTGCGCTTCAACGGGGCCACGCTCGCGGCCGGCAAGGAAGTCGAGATCGGGGAGGACACGGCCCTCCCGATCCAATTGCCGAAGTAGTCTGTCACCTGCGAGCGTGCGTGTCGGTCCGGCGCCATAGATCGATGGTGCCGTCTTCGCTCCCGGTCACGATCCACCGCCCGTCCGGGCTGAAGGCGGCGCCGTTGAGGTCGTTGGCGTGCTCCTCGAGCGTCTGGAGCACCGCACCGCTCGCGGGGTCCAGCAGCTGTGCGGTCACCCAGGTGTTGGCATCCGAGTCGCCGAACAGGCTTTGCAGGAACTCTCCGAGCATCGGCCGATCCTTGCCGCCAATCAGCAGACGACGGCCATCCGGACTGAACGCGGCCGCGTAGATGTGATATGGCCCGCCGGTGAAGGTGCGGATGGGATTGCCGTCGGCGGCATTCCAAAGCCGGGCGGTGCCGTCATCGCTGCCCGTCACGACCTGCGTGCCGTCAGGGTTGAAATCGACGGTCACGATCCCGTACTGGTGGCCTGCCAGCACGCGCAACAGACTTCCATCCGCGACATTCCAGAGCATGGCGGTGCGGTCGAAGCTTCCGCTGGCGAGTGCCTTCCCATCCGGACTGAACGCCACCGCCCAGATGTTGAGGCGGTGCCCCGCGAGGGTGCGCAGCGGCGCCCCGTCCGCCACATTCCAGAAGTGCACGAGCCGATCCTCGCCGGCGGTCGCGATCGTCTGCCCGTCCGGACTGAAGGCAAGGCACCAGAGGGTGTTCGGGCCATTGGTCATGGTGCGGATGAGCGAGCCGTCCTCGAGGCTCCAGAGCCGCAGCACCCCGTCGTAACTCGTGGTGGCAACGGTCCGCCCATCCGGGCTGAAGTCGGCGGCGGTGACGCCGAGGGGATGCTTCAGGTCGCGGATGAGCGTGCCCTCGGTCGTCCACACCTTGGCCGTGCCGTCCGTGGAGGCGCTCACGAACTGGGTCCCGTCGGGGCTGAAACGCACTCGCCAGACGACGCCATCGTGGTCGGTCAGCACCTTGTGCAACTCGAAGAGGCCGCCGGCGACCTGCCGTGGGCCCGGCCAGAACCGATGCCACGCCAGCGCCAGGGCGACGATGACCGTGAGCGCCGCGACCGCGAGCAGTGTCTTCGGGTATCGCTTCATTCGCAGGCCTCATTCGGTTCGATTCGGGCCGGCAGGCACCACGGAACATGGCTCCACTGTCCATTGACCGGCGTCGCGGCACGTCATGCGGTGGACAGGCGCCCCAATTTCGATATCTACTTGCCGCAATGGCTTGCCAGATCAACAAGGGAGTCTTCGGGCCGCTCTTCGTGCTCGGACTGCTCTATGCAGCGGCGCGGTGGGCAGGCCGATAGTCCGCACTGGAGTCCATCGTGCGCTACAACGGCGGGCGCCAGGTCGCCACGAAGCTCCTGCGCGTCAGCGACTTGAATCGCGGGCGCTGGAAGCTCAGCGTGCGCTTCAACGGGGCCACGCTCGCGGCCGGCAAGGAAGTCGAGATCGGGGAGGACACGGCCCTCCCGATCCAATTGCCGCGCTAGTCGCTAGCATGTTGCGCCCGCAGGCGCGCCAATGCAGAAGACCCTCGTCCTCGACGGCAGCTCGCTCTCGATCACCGATCTCGCGCCGCTCTTCGGCGCGGACGAACAGATCGAGCTGCGCATCTCGATCGCGCCCGCCGCGAAGGAGCGCGTGCGCGCCGCGCGCGCCGTCGTCGAAGCGGCGCTGAAGAGCGGCCGGCCGGTCTACGGCCTCACGACCGGCTTCGGCAAGCTCAAGAACCAGGTCATCCCGGCCGACCAGCTCGCCGCGCTGCAGCAGAACCTGATCCTCTCGCATTGCTGCGGCATCGGCCCGCCGATGCCGATCGGCGAGGTGCGCACGGCGCAGATCCTGCGGCTCAACGGCCTCCTGCGCGGACACTCGGGCGTGACGCTCGAGCTCGCAGAGCGGCTGGCCGAGCTCTTCAACGCGCAGTTCGTGCCGCTCGTGCCGCAGAAGGGCTCGGTCGGCGCCAGCGGCGACCTCGCGCCGCTCTCGCACATGGCCGCGGCCTGCCTGGGCCACGGCGAGGTGTACCTGCGCGGCCGCAGGATGCCCGCGCGCGAGGCGCTCGAACAGCTCAAGCTCGCTGCGCTGGTCCTGCGCGCCAAGGAGGGGCTGGCGCTCGTCAACGGGACGGAGATCATCAAGTCGATCGCCGTCGGCGCGCTGCTGCGCGCGCACAACCTGTCGAAGGCCGCCGACGCGCTGGCGGCGCTCTCGCTCGAGGCGCTGCTCGGCAGCGCCAAGCCCTTCGACGAGCGTTTCGCCGCGCTCAAGGGCCAGCCCGGGCACGCGCGCGCCGCCGGCAACGTGCTCAAGTGTCTCTCCGGCTCGCAGGTGCTCGCGAGCCACGCCGACTGCGACCGCGTGCAGGATCCCTATTCCTTGCGCTGCGTGCCGCAGATCCACGGCGCGTTCAAGGCCGCGCTGGCGCACGTCTCCGAGATCGTCGCGAACGAGCTCAACGCGGTGACCGACAACCCGATCGTCTTCCCGGACACGGGCGAAGTCGTCAGCGCGGGCCAGTTCCACGGGCAGCCGCTGTCGGTCGTGATGGACTACCTTGGCCTCGCGCTGGCCACGCTGGCCAACGTCAGCGAGCGGCGCATCGAGCAGCTCGTCAACCCGGATCTCTCGCATCTGCCGGCCTTCCTCACGCCGCGACCCGGCCTCAACTCGGGCCTGATGCTCGCGCAAGTCGCCGCGGCCGCGCTCGCCAGCGAGAACAAGATCCTCGCGCACCCGGCCAGCGTCGACACGATCCCGACCAGCGCCAACCAGGAGGACCACGTCTCGATGGGGGTCACGGCCGCGCGCAAGGCGGTCGAGATCGCCGGCAACGTCGAGTACGTGCTGGCGCTGGAGTGGCTCGCGGCCGCGCAGGCGCGCGAGTTCCACCAGGACCTGCGCGCCGGTCGAGGCGCCGAGGCGGCCTACGGTCTGCTGCGCCAGAAGGTCGCCCCGCTGGCCGGCGATCGCTATCTCGCCGACGACATCAAGGCCGCGCGCGATCTGCTCTGCGGCGGCGATCTCGTGCGCGCCGTCGAAGGCGCCGTCGGGCCGCTCGAGGCCTGAACGCGCGCTCAGTTCGCGGCGCGCGAGCTGGCGATCATCTCGCGGCCGTTGAGCGTTCCGACGAAGTACTCGGTGAAGCTCGTCTCGGGCTTGCCGCCGGCGCCCAGGGAGCGGAACTCCAGGTGCAGGCGCTTCTCGACCTTCAGGTTGGGCTCCATGCGACGCTCGTTGACGACGACGACCGCGGGCTCGTGCCCCTCGATCGGCAAGAGCTTCGCCGAGAGCAGTTCCTTCTCGAAGTCCTCGCGCAGGCTCTTGATGAAGACATCGCGCGTGGTCGAGTCGCCGCTGCCGAGGTGCACCAGCGCCAGCGCGCGATCGACGTTGTGCTCCTTGTGCGCGCGCTCGTAGGCGCTGACGAGACTCCAGCCCTGCGTGGCGTAGGCGCTGAGCGGCTTCGCGTTCTCGCCGGGGGACCCGCCGCAGCCGAGGAACAACAGACCGCAGAGCGCGAGGTGCTTCACGCGCCTTCCTTCGGATTTCGGGGCGGCCGGGCTGAAGGTTTGCGCCGGCGCAGGGGCGCGAGCAGCGTCTGCAGCTCCTGCAAGCCGCACAGCGCGGCCGCGGCGGCGAAGACGCCCAGGGTCAGTGCGCCGGCCAGCCCGGCGCGCAGCAGGATCTCGCGCGTCCCGAAGCCCTCGGGGAGGACACGCAGGACGAGCCGCCCCGCGCCGATCGCGAGGCCGAGCGCGCACAAGACGCGCGTGAAGAACAGGCCCCAGCCCGCGGGTTCCGGCGCGGCGAAGCGCTCGAACTCGCGCGCCAGCAGCCGCGCGAGCAGCCCGACGTAGACGAGGATCGCGACCGAGCTCGCGACGGCCAGGCCGCCGAGCCCGAGTTCGCCGCGCAGCAAGACATAGAGCGGATAGGCTCCGAGCGCCACGATCGTCCCGAGCAGCGCCGGCAGCCAGGTGTTCCCGAGCGCGTAGAACCCGCGCGCGAGCAGCGCCTGCGCCGACCAGGCGCCGAGGCCGATCGAGACCAGCGCGAGCGCGCCGCCGATTTCGCTCAGCTGCTCGGGCGCGAGCCGGCTGCGCCCGTAGACCAGCGCGGCAATGTCGGTCCCGGCGACGGACAGCAGCGCCTGCGAGGCGAAGGCCAGCACGAGCACCACGCGCGTCGTCGACCAGAGCGTGCGGCGCATCTCCTCCGGCTTGCCCTCGGCCACGAGGCGCGCGAGCGTCGGATAGGCCGCGACGCCGGCCGCGAGCCCGAAGATTCCGAGCGGCACCTTCATCAGGTTCTTGGCGTACGTGATCGCGCTCGCCGCACCGGTGCCGAGCAACGTGCCTTCGCGGCGCAGGATCCAGTCGTCGACGACGACGATCGAGAAGCCGAGCATGATCGGCAACGAACGCCCGAGATAGGTGCGCAGATCGGGATCCGCAAGCGCCAAGCGCGGTCGCCAGACGAATCCGATGCCGCGGCAGGCGAGCAGCGGCAGCAGGAACGGCCCGAGGAAACTGCCCGCGAGCACGCCCCAGGCGAAGCCCTCCGCGCTGCGCATCCACAGACCGCCCGCGACGATGCCGAGCGTGTAGACGAGCGGCGCGAGCGCCGGGATCGCGTGCCGGTCGCGCGCCTGCAGCGCAGCCGAGAAGAGACCGCCGAGCACGTGGAAGCACTGCGCCGGGAGCAGGATGCGCGAGAGGTGCACGAGCAGCTCCGTCTGCGCCGGCGTGAAGCCCGGCGCGACGATCGGCGCGAGCCGCGGCAGCAGCACCCACAAAGCGAGCGTCGCGAGACCGAGCAGGACGAGCAGGAAGGTCGAGATCGAACCGAAGGCCTGCCAGCCGCGCTCTTCCTCGCCGGCCGCGACGTGGCGCTGGAAGATCGGGATGAAGACGATCGAGAGCGCGCCGCCCGCGAGCAGGTAGTTCAGGAAGTCGGGCAGCACGAACGCCGTCCAGTAGGCGTCCGCCGCGGCCGATCCGCCCAGCGTGCGGCCGATGACCGCTTCGCGCACGAGGCCCACGAGGCGCGAGAGCAGGATGCTCGCGCCCCAGATCCCCGCCGCGATGCCGATCCGCCGTTGCACCGGCGCAGTCTGCCGCCGCGCGAGTCCCGCTTCCATGTACCGGCCGCTAGACTTGCGCCTCGATGAACCCCGAGACGATCCCGACCGGCCCGCAACGCGCACCGCGCGGCGCGCAGAAGACCTGCAAGACCTGGGGCGCCGAAGCCGCCCTGCGCATGCTGATGAACAACCTCGACCCGGAGGTGGCCGAGGATCCCGCGCAGCTCGTGGTCTACGGCGGCAGCGGCAAGGCCGCGCGCGACTGGCCGAGCTTCCAGCAGATCGTCGCCACGCTGCGGCGCCTCGAAGCGGACGAGACGCTGCTGGTGCAGTCGGGCAAGCCCGTCGGCGTCTTCAAGACCTCGAAATCCGCGCCGCGCGTCCTGATCGCCAACTCGAACCTCGTCGGCCACTGGGCCACCTGGGAGCACTTCCGCGAGCTCGAGGCCGAGAACAAGATCATGTTCGGCCAGATGACGGCCGGCTCGTGGATCTACATCGGCACGCAGGGGATCCTGCAGGGCACCTACGAGACCTTCGCGGCCTCGGCCAAGAAGCTCTTCGGCGGCGATCTCGCCGGAAGGCTGGTCGTCACTGGGGGACTGGGCGGCATGGGCGGCGCGCAACCGCTCGCGGCGACGATGAACAACGCGACCTTTCTCGCCGCCGACGTCGACCGCGCGCGCATCCAGAAGCGGCTCGACACGCGCTACTGCGATGTATTGATCGAGGATCTCGACAAGGCCATCGACCAGGCGCTCGAGTGGAAGGCGGAGAAGGTCGCCAAGTCGATCGCGGTCCTGTGCAACGCCGTCGACCTGCTCGAGCGCTTGATCGCGCGCAAGGTGACGCCCGACGTGCTCACCGACCAGACCAGCGCGCACGATCCCCTGAACGGCTACGTGCCGAACAAGATCGGCTACGCGCAGGCGCTCGCGCTGCGCACCAGCGATCCCAAGCGCTACGAAAAGGAATCCTTTCGGACGATGGTCGACCACTGCAAGGCGATGCTCGAGCTGCAGCGCCGCGGCGCGGACACCTTCGACTACGGCAACAACCTGCGCGGTCACGCGGCCCAGGCGGGCTTCCAGGAAGCCTTCGGCTTCGAGGGCTTCGTCCCGAAGTACGTGCGCCCGCTCTTCTGCGAGGGCAAGGGCCCGTTCCGCTGGGTCGCGCTCTCCGGCGATCCCAAGGACATCGCCGTCACCGACCAGATCATCCTCGATCTCTTCCCGAAAGACGTCGCGCTCGCGCGCTGGATCCGCATGGCCGGCGAGCGCGTGAAGTTCCAGGGCCTGCCCGCGCGCATCTGCTGGCTCGGCTACGGCGAACGCGCCAAGGCTGGGCTCGCATTCAACGACGCGGTCAAGAGCGGCCGCATCTCCGCACCGATCGTGATCGGCCGCGACCACCTCGACTGCGGCTCGGTCGCCTCGCCGAACCGCGAGACCGAAGCGATGAAGGACGGCACGGATGCGGTGGCCGACTGGCCGCTCCTCAACTGCATGCTGAACGTCGCGTCAGGCGCGAGCTGGGTCTCGTTCCATCACGGCGGGGGAGTCGGCATGGGCTACAGCCTGCACGCGGGACAAGTGACGGTCGCAGACGGCACGCCCGAGGCCGCCGTCAGCGTCGAGCGCGTGCTGACGAACGACCCGGGCACGGGTGTCATGCGTCACGCCGACGCGGGCTACGAAGACGCGATCCGCTGCGCGCGCGAGCGCGGGATCGATCTGCCGGGCGTGACGCGCTAGCCGTCGCGAGGCGAGCTCTACTTGAGCTTGGCCTCGTGTGCCTACTGAGCCCCGTGTCCGTCGCGCTCTTCTACTAGAGCGACGTCGGTGAGCTTCTGTACGTTGCCGTCGGCAGCGGCAATCTGGGCGAGCTTCGCGTTCTTCCCGTCGACGACCATCACCACGTAGACGAGCGTCCCTTCCGTCTTGCCCAAGATCGCGAAGCACGCCCAGGCGCCAGGCACCTTGGCCATCGCGGCGTCGATCGCCTGCCCGGCACCGATGGGAGCGAGCTTGGGATCCTCGCCGATCTGCTCCAGCAGCTCCTTGAATCCCTGGTCGAGCTTCTCGTCCTCGGAAGCGAGGATCGCGCCTGTCGCCGGGTCTATGTTGATCTTGCGCAGGGCGTCACCGCATGCGAGCCCGATGATGCAAATTGCCTTTCCGCCCTCGTTGTCGATCTTGGCCACCAGGAAGCGTCCGTCGGGCACACTCTTCTGCGCGATGGCGATCGCGGCCGAGAGTGAGGTCGCGGGCTCCGCCAGTTCAAGACCTGCGCCTGCCTCCTTGCCCTCGTGATTCTCGTGAGCCTGCGTCCCGCGCTCGTGCGAGCTCTTGCAGGCGCTGAGACAAAGGACCGAAGCGCAGGCGACGAGTGCAATCAACTTGCTAGTGCGGACCATTGCAGCTTCTCCACCGGGTCGATGTGCGGACGCCCGGTTGAGGGCGATACTAACCGCGCGCTCAGGGCGCGCGACACTCTGCGACGGGAATCCAGCCGCGGTCGAAGCGCTCGGCGAAGTCGTCGAGTGCGATCAACTTCCCGGGCACGGAAGATTGTGGCGCGATCGACTTCGCCTGCCACTTGATCTGCACGCTGTTCTTCGGCCCGAGCATCTCCTGCGTCAGCAACAGTCGGAAACTGGCAACCCCGCTGCCCGTGGCGGAGAACTTGCCCGGTCCCTCGCGCTTGACCTCGAGCCGCGCAGTCCGCTTGTCGGCCTCCTTGAGCATCCGCGCGCGCTGGGCTGGGAGGTCCAGCGCCTTCCACTCGTTGACCGGGATCACGGGCTGGAAGATTTCCTCGACGTTCTTCTCGAAGGCCGTGATCTCGATCCAGAAGCTGCGCGCCTCGTCCAGGCGAGCGCTGCAGCGCACGACGCGCTCGGGCTCCGCGGGCCGCTGCGCAGCGCCGAAGAATGCCTTCCAGTCGACGGCACCGAACTCGAAGCTGTGACCGAGATCCGGGAACTCGATCAGCTTCGCATCCTTCGCGCCGAGCTTCGCCAAGCGCGCGAACGCGACGCGCAGGCTCTCGACCAGCACTTCGTCGTCCTTCGCGCCCTGCAGGTCGCGAATCGGGAGCGGCACGAGGTTCTCGAGCAGGCGCATGTTGTTCTGACCGCGCACGATCGCGAGGCGCGGGCCGCCGATCTGCGGCGCGAGCGCGGCAAAGAGATCCGGATGGCGCAGCGCGAGGTCCCAGGCGAGGTGCCCGCCGCGGCTGACGCCCGTCGCGAAGATACGCCGCTCGTCGACGTTGAAGTGCCGGCGCATCCAGCGCAGCGCCGAGAGCGCGCTGTCGCGTTCGCGTTGCGTCCAGCCATAGCCGTCGTTCGCCCCAGCCTCGCTGGGGGCGAGCACGAGCGCGCCGAGCGATTCGGCAGTGGCGCGCCACATCTCCGCCATCTCCTTCCCGCTGCCGCCCGTGCCGTGATAGGCGCAGATGAGCGGCGCGGGCCTCGCCGGGTCGTAGTTCGTCGGGATGTAGAGCCAGAGCTCGGTCTCCTCGAGCTTGCCGTCGGCGAGTAGCGGGACCTTCTCGGTCTTGAAGCCAGCGACGGGCTTCTCGAACGTGCCGAAGGCGCGCATCGCGGCGAGCCAGTCCTCGAGCGAGGTTTCCTTGCGCGCGGCGAGCTCGACCGCCTTCGCGTGGCGTTCCTTGGCATTCGGGAGGTCTACGAGCTGCTCGAGCTCCTTCCCGAGCGGCGGAGACTGGACGAGGAGCGCGAGGAGGAAGGCCGCGATCACTTCCCGTCGAGCGTAACGTACTTCGCGTCGATCGGGAGCACGACGCGCTCGAGGCCGCCCTTCGCGCTCACCACGCGCAACTTCTCGGGCAGTTTCGCAAGGCTCACGCCCTCGATCTCGTCGAAGCGGATTCCCCGCTGGATCTCCGCGAGCGTCGCAACGCGCAGGCGCGGCCGCAGCACGAGCTCCTCGCCCGGCTGCGTAGCAGTCGTGACGTCGACGAGGCCCCAGGCTGCCGGCTGGATCTCGTCGTCGTAGCGGTAGAGCCAGCGGCCGTTCGGAACGTAAACGGACGTCGAGCCGCGCCCTGTTCTGAAGAGCACGACGATGGACTCGTCCGTGCTCGCCTCGCCGGCGTCGCAGCGCAGGAAGATGATCGCGCTCTGGCTGGGGAGCTCTCCGAGCTCGGGGCAATCGATGCGCACCGCACGCTCGCAGCCGCCGAGATCGATGGTGACTTCGGACTCGCCGTCGACCTTGACCTGGCGCGACCATCCGGACTTGTCTCGTGCTGTCGACCCCGTACGCAGCTTGAGCTGGATCTGCTCGTTGCCCGAAAGCGTGAACTCGTGCGAAAAATCGGCCCCCTTGCAACGGATCGAGACCACATCCGCCGCGGTCTCCTTGCCGTTGACCCAGGCCTGCACCTCACCATGCTTAGGCACGTGGATGAACCTCAGTGTCACCTTCTTGCCCTGCAGCTCGCGGAAGGTGACGGTGTCCTGCGCGCCTGGATGTGCGAAGACGAGTTGGGTCTCGGCCGAGATGCGCTCGCTGCCAGCCCTCTGCGCCAGCCAGACAACCAGCGTTCCCGGAGCATTCGCGCACAACTCAAAACGGCCCTGCGCATCGAGCGGCGGCGAGAACGGAATGCCGCGAGCTTGTAGCGTTTCGTTCGTGGTGTCCCGGGCCATCACGCGCACCGCCTCCGTGCCACCTGCGAGCGCGATCGCCCAGGCCGGGACCTGTCCGCTCGCGCAGGCCTCGCCGAGCGGCACGCTGACGTAGATCGTCTGCTCCATGCGAGCGGGTTCCGGCCCCTTGAGCCAGGCCCTCCAGTCGGGCTCGCGCTGCATGCGCATGCGGGCGGTCCCGCGGCCAGTACCGCTGTCTTCCCAAACGACATCGCGATCGCGTTGCATCACATCGACCATCACGTTGACATGGCCGATGAGTGGTGCACCCGACAGAGTGGCCTTGCCCTGCTCGTCTGTGCGGTGAAGGGATTGGTGCGAACGCGTCGTGACGCGGCCTTGGCTGCGTTCGACTTCGAGATGGCTCGAAAGCTGGAACTCGAGGTTCGGAAGCGGCGCCTTGGTCTCCCGATCCAGAAACGTGAGTACGAGGGTCCGGCCGCTCACGAGGTGCAGGTCAAACACGCCGCCGTTCTGGCGCAGCTCGGAAGGGATTGGGATCTGCGCCGGCACCGTTGAGCCGCTGGTAATCCAAAGGCGCTCGGGCTCGCCATCGAGCTCGTCAATCGACCAGGTCGCGAAGGCCGCGTTGCAGGTGGCCTTTACCTGGCTCGGCTCCACCGTGATCGCGAGGTCCGCCGGCGCGCTGCGCACGTCGTCGACGAAGATGAATCCGCGCAAGTCCGGCAGCTTGGCGACGGGCGCGGGGATTGAACCCGCCGAGGTGCGCTGGACTTCGCCTGGAGCCTCGAGCTTGGGCGACTCGACGAGCGCCGCCTTCTCGCGCGCTTCGGCAACCTCGAGCGGCACGACGACGCCGGTGCCGCCGACCGCTTCGGGCGCGGCCGATGCCGAGGTCTCGCGCACGTACCAGGCGACACCCGCGAGCAACACGGCAGCGCCCGCGGCGCCGACCCACTTCATGCTCATGATTCCGACTCCCTTCAAGACCGCCGTCCGCAGACCCGGTTCGAGCAGCGCGATCGCCCAAGCGTTCGACTTGGATCCGAACTCGCGATCGAGCCGCTCGCGCAGCAGCGCCAGCCCGCGCTCGATGCGCTTGCGCACGGTCGCCTCGGGCACGCTCATGCGCGCCGCGACCTCGCTCGTCGAGAGACCGTCGAGGTAGCGGTACAGGATCGTCGAGCGGTACGGCTCCGCGAGCTGCATCACCGCCTCGACCACGCGCCGCTGGCGCGCGCCGCGCTCGACGACCTCGAACGACTCGCCCTCGGGCCGTGCAGCCGAGCGCTCGCGCGCCTTGCGCGAGACCTCGGAGCGCGCGCGATCGAGCGCCAGCTTGCGCGTCACGGCCGCCAGCCAGCTGCGCGGTCCGCCGGCGAGCGCCGGGCGCTTCTCGAGCCAGACGCGCGCGACGTCCTGCGTCAGGTCGTCGGCCGCGTCGCGGTCGCGCGCCAGCGAGAGCGCGAGGCGCTGCACCCAACCCAGGTGCTCGACCAGCTGTGAGTCGTCGCGTTCCATCGGAGGAGGAATGGAGTCCCGCCTCCCAGTGTGACGCGAATCCTCAGTTCAGGTTACAGGCGCCCGGGCCGCGCGGATCGCCGCACGTGCCGCAGCCGGGCGGGGCGGGTTCGCCCTGCGTGCCGAAGACCGAGAACTTCTTCTCCGGCTTCGCGGCCTTGCACTTCGGGCAGGCGGGCTTCTCGTCGCCGAAGACGAGCTCCTCGAACTCGTGGCCGCACTTCCTGCAGGCGTACTCGTAGACGGGCATGACTGGATTCTACGTCAGGCCTTCGCGCGAGAGGCGCGCCGTTTCGTCGGCGGCTCCCGAGCGCGCGAGCCGACGTGCGCCGACTAGTCCGAGTCCGCACAGGACGAGCGTCGCAGCCCAGATCGAGCCGTGCGACAGCTCGACGCGCCCGAGCAGCACGGCCGCAAGGTTGTTGAGCGCGTGCAGCAGCATCGACATCCAGACCGAGCCGCTCCTCCAGGCCGCCCAGCCGAGGTAGATCCCGATCGGGAGGACCGCGATGATGTGTTGCGCGTCGATGTGCACGAGCGCGAAGACCGTCGAGGTCAGCAGGATCGCGGCGCCGGGCGGCCAGACCGCGACGAGGCGCGACTGGACGAGGCCGCGGAAGAAGAGCTCCTCGCAGAAGGCGGGCACGAGGCTGATGAGGAGCGCCAGCATGACCGCGCGCATGCCTTCGGGCTCGCGGATCACGTCGTTCAGGAACTGCACGTGATCGCTCGGCTCGCCGAGGTAGGGCGACAGGCTCACGACCAGGCCCTGCACGCCCAGCATCCCGCAGCAGACCAGCAGCAGCGTGCCCTTCTCGATCCGCAGCGGGTGCAGCGCGAGGCGACTCTTGAACGAGACGCGCGAGAGGAAGGCCAGCACGCAGGCGACCAGCACGAAGACGAGGTGCGGCGCGAGGAAGACGAGCGGTCCGTACTCCTTCGCGGCGAGCTCGCGCTGCGCGGCCTCGATCTGCTCCGGCGTCCACGTGCCGTCCGCTCCCGGGGGCCCGAGCAGCGGCTGCAGGAAGACGTTCAGCATCAGCGCCGAAGCCGTCAGCCAGGCCAGGATCCCGCCGAACAGCCCGAGCACGCTCGAGAAGTAGGGCGAGGGCCCCTTGCCCAGCTTGCGTCGTTCCTCGGCGGGGGGGATGAGCGCCATGCGGGGCGCAGAGATTAGCGCGCGGCGAGCCGCTTTCCCCGGACCTTCCCGGACGTACACTGCTGCGTCCCCACGGCTCCCCCGGCCCCGCACCTTGCCTTCGCCCCTGATCCACCTCGAACGCGAATCGCTCCTGGATCCCGAGCGCTCGCTCGCCCGCGAGTGGCTGGAGACGGACGGCCTGGGCGGCTACGCGTCCTCGACGGTGCTGCAGTGCCCGACGCGGCGCTACCACGGGCTGCTCGTGGCCGCGGTTCCGGGCCTGGCGAAGCGCCACAACTTCCTCGCGCGGCTGGAGGAGACGTTCCACGGCGGCGGCAAGACGTTCGCGATCTCGATGGCGCGCTACCCGAACCTGTGGAATCCGCTCGGGCACCAGGGCATCGAGCGCTTCGAGCTCGCGCCCTGGCCGACCTGGGTCTACCAGTTCGGCTCGGCGCGCCTGGAGCGCGCGCTGATGCTCGTGCGCGGGTCGCGCACCGTGCTCGTGCGCTACCGCGTCACCGGGCAGCGCCATCCGGTCGAGCTGCGGCTGCGGCCCATGTTGCCGTTCCGCGAGGCTGACGCGTTGACGTTCGAGAACGACGCGCTGGCGCAGGCGATCGAGAGCCTCGAGAGCGGCATCCGCGTGCGTCCCTACGCCGGGCTGCCCGCGCTCTCGATCACGCTCGTCGGCAACGCGCACTTCGAGGCCGCTCCCTGCTGGTACAAGCAGATCGAATACCGCGCCGACATCGCGCGCGGCTACGACGGGCGCGAGGACAACTGGAGCCCGGGCACGTTCCATGTCGCGCTCGAGTCGGGCAAGGACGTCTATCTCGCAGCGTCGGTCGACGGACCGGTCGCGGATCCGGCGGCGCTCTGGGCGAGCTCGAGCGCGGCGCGCCATGCCGCCGACGACTTCCTCTACCGCCGCGAGGACGGCTCGACCGGCGTCATGGCGGGCTGGCCCTGGTTCGGCGAGTGGGGGCGCGACACGTTCCTCGCGCTGCCGGGTCTGACGCTGCCGCGCGGAAAGCACGCGCTGTGCCGCGAGGTGCTGCTCGGAGCGCGGCGCTTCCTGAAGCACGGCCTATTGCCGAACATCTTCGGGCGCGGCGTCGAGGACAGCCGCTACAACTCGGCCGATGCGAGCTTGTGGTACGCGCGCGCGGTGCGTCTGTACGAACGCGCGGCCGGCGCTGGATCCGCGCAGGAATTCCTGCCCGCGCTGCGTGAGATCGCAGTCGGCCTCGAGCGCGGCGAAGGCGGCCTGCTGCGGCTCGACGAGGGCGGCCTGCTCTCGGGCGGCTCGAAGGCGGAGAATCTGACCTGGATGGACGCCTGCACCTCGAAGGGCCCGGTCACGCCGCGCGCGGGCTGCGCGGTCGAGCTCGCGGCGCTGTGGTACGCGCTGCTGCGCCATCTCGCCGAGCTCGAGCCAGCGAAGTCGGACTGGCGCGCGAAGGCCGAGCGCGCGGCGAAGAGCTTCCTCGAGCGCTTCTGGCTCGCGGACGCGAAGTACCTTGCCGACGTCTGGACGCCCGCGGGCATCGATAGATCGCTGCGGCCCAACATGCTGCTCGCGGCCGCGCTCGAGTGGAGCCCGCTCTCGACCGAACAGCGCGCGGCGGTCGTCGATCGCGCGCGCGCCGAGCTCGTCACGCCGGCCGGCGTGCGCACGCTCTCGCCGCGCGACCCGTCCTACGTCGGGCGCTACGCGGGCGGCCCCGAGGAGCGCGATCGCGCCTACCACCAGGGCACGGTCTGGCCTTGGCTCGCCGGTTCGTACGTCGAGGCCAGCTTGCGCGCGCACGGCAAGCGGCGGCTCGACGAGCTGCGCAACTGGGTCGCGGGCTTCGAAGCGCGGCTCTCGATCGCGGGCCTCGGTCACCTCGCCGAGGTTGCGGACGGCGACGAGCCGCACACGCCGGGCGGCACGATCGCGCAGGCCTGGAACACGGGCGAGCTGCTGCGCGCGGCGGCGATGCTCGAGAGCGGGCGCCCATGAAGGTGCTCATGCTGGGCTGGGAGTATCCGCCGCACATCACGGGCGGGCTCGGCACGGCGACCGCCGGCATCGTGCGCGGGCTTGGCGAGCGCGGCGTCGACGTCCGGCTCGTGCTGCCCTCCGCGAGCGGCAGGCCCGGCGCGTACTACGGAGGAGGACTCCTGGAAGCGGTCGAACGCCATGCCGTTGCCGCGCGCGCCGAGGCGCGAGCGCACGGACATGACGTGGTCCACGCCCACGACTGGACCAGCGTCCCGGCCGGCATCGCCGCGCGCGAGGAACGCGGCAAGCCGCTCGTCTGGCACGTGCACTCCTCCGAATACGACCGCTCGGGCGATGGGGCGGACCCGCGCATCGTCGCGATCGAGCAGCGCGGCCTCGACGAGGCCGAGCGCGTGGTCTGCGTCAGCCACTACACCGCCGGCGTGCTGCGCGAGCGCTTCCGCGTCGAGCCCGAGAAGCTGCGCGTCGTGCACAACGGCGTCGAACGGCGATCCACGACAGAACGGGACGAGAAGACGATCCCCGAGCCGATCGTGCTCTTCCTCGGCCGTGTCACGCGCCAGAAGGGGCCGGACACGTTCCTGCACGCGGCGGCGCGCGTCGTGCGCAGCTTCCCGCGCGTCAAGTTCGTCGTCAGCGGCAGCGGGGACCTCCTGCCCGGGACGATCGAGAGCTGCGCGGAGCTCGGCCTCGCCCGGCACGTGCACTTCACGGGCTTCCTCGAGGCGCGCGAGGTCGAGCGCATGTTCGCGCTGGCAGACGTGTACGTGATGCCCTCCGTCTCCGAGCCCTTCGGCATCGCGCCGCTCGAGGCGCTCGAGCTCGACACGCCGGTGATCCTCTCGCGCCAGAGCGGCGTCTCCGAGGTATTGAAGAGCGCGCTCGCGGTCGACCACTGGGACGTGCAGGGCATGGCCGATTGCATCCTCGCACTCCTGCGCTCGCCGGCGCGGCGCCGCGCCTTGGCGCGCCGCGGCAAGCGCGAGCTCGAGCAGCTGCGCTGGGAGGCGGCGGCGGCGCGCCTCGAGGACGTCTACGCGGAGCTCGCGCCGTGAAGGACGTCGTCTTCTATTTCCAGGTGCACCAGCCGTTCCGCTTGCGGCGCTACAGCTTCTTCGACATCGGTGCGCACGAGCGCTACTTCGACGACGCCGAGAACGCGCGCATCGTGCGGCGCGTGGCCGAGAAGTGCTACCTGCCGATGAACGCGCTCGTGCTGGAGCTGATCGAGCGCCACGCGGGCCGCTTCCGCTGCTCGTACTCGATCAGCGGCTGCGCGCTGGAGCAGTTCGAGACCTGGGCGCCCGAGGTGCTGGCGAGCTTCCGCGCCCTGGCCGAGACGGGCTGCGTAGAGTTCCTGTGCGAGACCTCGATGCACTCGCTGGCCGCGCTCTCCGACGAGCAGGAGTTCCGCGAGCAGGTCGCCGAGCAGCGGGAGCGCGTCGAGCGCCTCTTCGGAACGCGCCCGACGACGTTCCGCAACACCGAGCTCGTGATCGGCGAGCGCGTGGCGCAGCTGGTCGAGGAGCTCGGCTTCGACGTCTTGCTGGGCGAGGGCGCCGAAGTGCTGCTCGAGGGCCGCAGCACGCACGCAGTCTGGCGCCCGCAGGGCTGCCAGCGGCTCAAGCTGCTGCTGCGCGACTACGATCTCTCGGACGACATCGCCTTCCGCTTCTCCAACCGCTCCTGGGAGGAGTGGCCGCTGCCGGCCGAGCGCTTCGCGCGCTGGGTGAGCGAGCTGCCGGGCGGCGACGAGTGCGTGAACCTCTTCATGGATTACGAGACGTTCGGCGAGCACCAGTGGGCGGACACGGGCATCTTCCGCTTCATGGAGCGCCTGCCCGCCGAGCTGCTCGAGGATCCGAAGCTGCGCTTTGCGACGCCCTCGGAAGCCGCGGCGGAGCGCGCGGTTGCGGGTGTGCTGCCGATCCCGCGTCCTGTATCGTGGGCCGATGCCGAGCGCGACCTCTCCGCGTGGCTGGGGAACCCCATGCAGCGAGCCGCGAGCGAAGCGCTCTGGTCGCTGGCCCCCGCCGTCCGAAAGATGCCTGCGGCCGGGGCGGAGTTGCGCCAGCGCTGGCGGCGCTTGACGACCTCCGACCATCTCTACTACATGAGCACCAAGTTCTTCTCCGACGGCGACGTGCACAAGTACTTCAGTCCCTACGCGACGCCGCACGACGCCTTCGTGGCCTTCATGAACGTGATCGACGACCTCGCGCGCCGCATCGAAGCCGCGTCGAAGCCCGCGCCGCGCGCGCGCGCGGGAGACAGGAAGCGTGGCTGAGATGCACGCGTCCTACACGCTGTTCGAGGTCAGCTGGGAGGTCTGCAACAAGGTCGGCGGGATCCACACCGTCGTCTCGACCAAGGCCAAGACGCTGACCGGCAAGCTGGGCGACGACTACGTCTGCATCGGCCCCTGGCTGCTCTCCGGCGGGCAGGCGCCGCAGGCCTTCGAGGAGGAGCAGGGCTTCGCCGAGTTCTGCGAGCGCTGCCGCGAGCTGGGGGTGCCGGTGCGCGTCGGGCGCTGGAAGATCCCGGGCCGCCCGCGCACGATCCTGGTCGAGTTCTCGGGACTGTACGGCAAGCAGGACGGGATCCTGGCCGGACTGTGGGAGCGCTTCGTGGTCGACTCGCTCAGCGGCGCCTGGGACTACATCGAACCGCTGCTCTTCGGCCATGCCGCGGGCATCGTGATCGAGCAGTGGCACGAGGAACACGTCGCCCCGCGGCGCGCGCAATCGGTGGCGCAGTTCCACGAGTGGATGACCGGAGCGGGCCTGCTGTACCTGAAGCAACAGGAGCCCTCGATCGGCACGCTCTTCACGACGCACGCCACGATGCTCGGGCGTTCGATCTCCTCGGGCGGCAAGACGCCCGCGGAAGGCCTCGCCGGCCGCAGCCCCGAGGAGGCCGCGGAAGCGCACAACATCAAGGCCAAGCACTCGATGGAGAGCGTCTGCGCGCGCGAGGCGGACGTGTTCACCACGGTCAGCAGCCTCACGGCCGACGAGGCCGAGCTCTACTTCCACCGCCGCGCCGCGCCGCTGCTCCCGAACGGCATCGACCTCGAGGTGATCGACGAGCTCGCGGGCAGCGTCAGCGCCGTCGAAGCCGAGACGCGCCTGCGCGATCTCGCGCGGCGCTTCCTGGGCGAGGATGCGTCGGACGCAGCGCTGGTGTGCATCTCGGGCCGCTACGAGTTCCACAACAAGGGCCTCGACCTCCTGCTCGAGTCGCTGGCGCTCGTCAACGGCGCGGCCGGGCGCAAGCTGATCCTGTTCGTGCTCGTGCCGGCCGGGAACTCGGGCGTGCGCAGCGAGCTGCTCGAACGGCTCGAGCAGCCGCTGGATTCGATCCAGGGCCCGATCGGCCTGTGCACGCACAACCTCTTCGACAGCGAGCGCGATCCCGTCGGGCAGCACGCGCGCAAGCTGGGCCTCGACAACCGCCTCGGCGCGCGCGTCAAGCTGATCCAGATCCCCGTCTACGTGCACCCCGAGGACGGCTTCCTGCGCCTGCCCTACGAGGCCGTGCTGCGCGCGATGGAGCTCTCGGTCTTCCCCTCGTTCTACGAGCCCTGGGGCTACACGCCGGAGGAGAGCCTGGCCGTCGGCGTGCCGACGATCACGACCGACTGCGCCGGGTTCGGGCGCTGGGCCGCGAAGAACGGACTTTCCGCCGAGGACGGCGTGTGGATCCTGCCGCGCGTGGGCGTCGAGCAGTCCGTCGCCGCGGTCGAGCTCGCCGCGCGCATCGAGACCGCGCTGGCCGAGCGCCGCGAGCGCGCCGAGCGCGTGCGCATCTGCCGCCACACGGCGCAGATGACCTCCTGGTCCGACCTGATCGGGCCCTATCAGGAGGCCTTCTCGCTCGCGCGCAGCGCAGCGCTCACGCGCTCGGGCGGACTGTCCGCGACCACCTTCCGCCCGCGCATCGCGGTCCCGGCCAATCCCGCGCCGCAGGGGACGCGCCCGCACCTGCGGCGTTTCGATGTCGCGACGGCGCTGCCGAGCGAGCTGGCCGGCCTCGAGCGCCTGGCGCGCAACTACTGGTGGAGCTGGGACGTCGAGGCCAGCGCGCTCTTCCGCGAGCTCTTTCCGCAGAAGTGGGATCTCTCGCGCCACAATCCGGTGCTCTTCCTGCGCCAGATCTACCCCGAAGACGTCAAGAAGAAGGCCGCCGATCCGGACTACGTGCTGCGCCTCGAGCGCGTGCTCGCGCGCTTCGACGCCTACCTGGCGGGCGCGAAGGTCGATGAGCAGCATCCGGTCGCCTACTTCTCGGCCGAGTTCGGCGTGCACGAGTCGCTGCGCATCTACTCGGGCGGCCTGGGCATCCTGGCCGGCGACCATCTGAAGTCGGCCAGCGACCTCGACCTGCCGCTCGTCGCCGTGGGTCTCTTCTACCGCTTCGGGTACTTCCAGCAGCGGCTGACCTCCTCGGGCGAACAACTGCACGACGAGATCGAGAACGACCCGCGCAACCTGCCGCTCGAGCCCGTGCTGGACGATCAGGGCCACACGCTCGAGCTGCGCCTCACGCTGCCGAGCTCGGAGCTCGTGCTGCGCGCCTGGAAGGTCGCGGTCGGGCGCGTGACGCTCTACCTGCTCGACAGCAACGTGCCCGAGAACCGGCCCGAGGACCGCGACATCACGCGCACCCTCTACGGCGGCGATCACGAGAACCGCCTGCGCCAGGAGATCGTGCTCGGCCGCGGCGGCCAGCGCCTGCTGGCGCGGCTCGCGATCTACCCGGCCGCGTTCCACATCAACGAGGGCCACGCCGCCTTCCTGGCGGTCGAACGCGTCTCGCGCCTGATCCGCAAGTTCGGCCTGACCTTCGAAGAAGCGCGCGTGATCGTGCGCTCGAGCACGATCTTCACCACGCACACGCCCGTGCCGGCCGGCCACGATCGCTTCAGCGAGGAGCTGATGCGGCGCTACTTCTCCGACGCCCCCGGCTGGGTCGGCGTGCCCTGGGAGCGCTTCTACGCGCTCGGGCAGGCCGAGGAGGACAAGGGCAACTTCAACATGACCTACCTGGCGATGAACTTCGCCGGTTTCGTCAACGGCGTCAGCCAGCTGCACGGAGAGGTCAGCCGCAAGCTCTTGCGCCCGTTCTGGCCGCGCTATCTCGAGCACGAGGTGCCCGTGGGCTCGATCACCAACGGCGTGCACCTCTCGACCTGGGTGGATCCCGCGCTGCGCGCGCTGCTCGGCGCCGAACAGCGGCCGCTCGTCGCGGACGACTACCGCCGCGCGGCGGCCAGGCTCGATCCGCGCGCGCTGTGGGAGGTCAAGCGCGCCGCCAAGCGCCGCCTGCTGGCGCACCTGCGCGAGACGCTCGAGCGCGCCTTCGTCGCGCGCCACGACAGCCCCTCGCTGCTCAACCGCACGCTGGCGGGCCTGGAGGAGAGCACGGCCGAGCAGGCGCTGTGGATCGGATTCGGGCGGCGCTTCGCGCCCTACAAGCGCGCCAGCCTGCTGTTCCGCGATCTCGAACGCCTGCGCAAGATCCTCGATCTGCCCGGGCGCCCGCTGCGCATCGTCTTCTCGGGCAAGGCGCACCCGGCCGACAAGCACGGCCAGGAGATCCTGAAGCACGTCGTGGCCCTCACGCGCCGCGAGGAGTTCGTCGGGCGCGTGTTCTTCGTCGAGGAATACGACATCGACATGGCGCGCGTGCTCGTGCAGGGCGTCGACGTCTGGCTCAACAACCCGATCCGCCCGCTCGAGGCCAGCGGCACGTCCGGCATGAAGGTCGCGGCCAACGGCGGTCTCAACCTCTCGATCCTCGACGGCTGGTGGATCGAGGCCGACGACGGGGAGAACGGCTGGTCCATCGGCGGGGGACGCGTCTATCCCGACCAGGCGCTGCAGGACGAGCTCGACAGCGAGAACCTCTACCGCCTGCTCGAGGAGGAGGTCCTGCCGCTGTACCAGAAGCGCGAGGACGGGCTGCCGCGCGGCTGGATCGAGCGCGTCGTGCACAGCCTCGAGAGCGTGCCGACCGTGTTCAACACCGACCGCATGGTCGAGGAGTACCGCGCGCGCGCCTATGCGCCGCTGGCCGCGGCCTGGCACTCGCTCACCGCCGAGCGCTTCGCGCGCGCGCATGCGCTCGCGGCGCGCCAGGCGCGCGTGCGCAAGGCCTTCTCCGAGGTCAAGGTGCGCGCGGCCCACATGTCGGGCCTGTCCGAGGTGCGCGTGGGGGACACGGTCTCGGCGCGCGTCGAGCTCGAACTCGGCTCGCTGCACGAGCGCGACGTTGTGGTCGAGTTCGTGCTCGGCCACAAGAACGGCGAGAGCGAGATGCAGAAGCCGATCTTCGTGCCCCTGGAGCCCGTCGACCGGCAGGGCGCGAACGTGCTCGCGCTCGAGGCCGTTCACCGCATGGAGCGCTCGGGGTCCTTCGCCTACGGGATCCGCGTGCGCGCCCGTCCGGACGGGCCGCACGATCTCGGGCTGGCGGACCTGATGCTCTGGGCCTAACCGGATACTGGCCGCCTTCACTGTGCGTGTAGAGGATGCAAGATCCTCCACTGCAGCAGTTCGCTGACCTCGAGCATGCGCGGTGCCAAGCCCGCCACCATGCCGGCCGTCTCCCACGGCCGCGCGTTCGTAATCGGTCTCACGTAATTGCGCCAGGCGACGTAGATCCAGAGGTGCAGCTCGAGCTTTTCGCGCTTCTTGGATGCGCCCCAGTTGCGCCGCACGAGCCGACTCACTCCGTCGCGCAACATCGCGAGCGTGTGATTCACGACGAAGAGCGGGTTCCAGCACATGCGCTTCACCTTCGAGTTCGTCTTCTGATGCACGAGGCGTGTGCCGAATGCCCTGCGCAACAGCGCGCCGTAGCTGTACTTCTCGTCTGTGCTGACACTCACGACGGATCTCGGCGGGCAGGCCCCACGCAGCACCTCGAAACACTCCGAGACCTTCGCGCGTGACTCACTTCGGCGCTTGCCCTCGGTCCTCTCCAGCTCTTCAAGCTTCCTCTGGTTGGCCTTCGAGAGCGGTCTTCTCGGCGGAAGCGTGCCCACCGCCGTGTGCAGGATGCAGTGACTGGCCCCATGCACGAGCACCGGCACGGTGACTGGCTTCAGGCGACGGTTCTGCTCGTAGGTTTCGAGCTCATCGAACACGAAGTTGCCCTCCCAGGGTCGCGACTGCCCGCGCTCCAGCAACAGGCGCTCATGGAACTCCCGGCAGTGCTGCCCGAAGACCTCCACGCGGCGGGCGATCATGCCACGGTCACAGTGCAGGTCACGTGCGGCCTGGCGCTGAGTTACCTTCGAGATGAGCGCGCCGAAGATCTTTCGATCGAGGGCTGGTCGACGCAGGCGGTAGTCGACGCGAAAGGTTTGGGTCGAAAAGGTGCGCTTGCAGCCCTTGCACTGGAAGCGCTGCACTTGGCGACCATCGCAGACGCGAGTGAACGAGCCGCGTCTTTGGTACTGGAACCCAGCGCCGGTACAGCACCCCGGTGACGCGCAGGGGCAGAAGACAGGTCGGAATTGCACGGGACGGTCCTCCTGGGCGAGCCCGGGTGGCCCGTCCACGAGCTAGACCGTTCGATGGCCGGAAGGTTTGAGGTCAGCCGCGGATTTCCCGCACAGTCAAGGCGGCCAGTATCCGCTCCTGCTAGCCTCGGAAAGACGGTCACAGCCCCCACGGACCGTCGTACCCGCCATCGAAGCGTCGCGCGAAGACCATCGGCCAGCGCCCGTCAACCTGCCGCGCGAGCTGCGCGTGCGGCTGCGCCAGCGTGACCGCGCGGCGCTGGAGACCTTCTACCAGTCCTATTTCGATCGGGTGTACGGGTACGTGAGGCGCATGCTCGGGGACGACGCAGAGGCGGAGGACGTCACGCAGGAGGTCTTCCTCAACCTCCAGCGCTCGATCGACACCTACGACCCCGAACGTCCGCTCTCGCCCTGGGTCTTCACCATCGCGACCAACCAGGTGCGCGATCATTGGCGCGCGCGGCGGCGCGTGGACCCGCTCGCCGGGGCCAGCCTGGACGACGAGGACGCGCGGCCCGACCCGCCGGCGCGCGATGCGGGCCCGCTGCCCGCGCTCGAGCAGGCCGAGCTCGCGCGCACGCTCTCGGCGGCGATCGACGAGCTGCCGGAGAGCCTGCGCACGACGCTGGTCCTGCGCACCCAGGAGGGACTCTCGTTCGAGGAGATCGCGCGCCTGATCTCGCGCAACGAGACCGCGGTGCGCAAGCGCTATTCGCGCGCCCTGGAAGCGTTGCGCGAGCGGCTCGCGCGCCTCGCGGCCGATGTCCGGGGGGGAGGTGCCGCATGAGCGACGAGACGCGCGACCGAGAACTCGAACGCCTGCTCTCCGCCGTGCCTGCCCCGCGCGCCCGCAGTGAGTTCCGCTCCAGCCTGCGCGAGCGCTTCCTCGCCGGTGCGGCTTCCGCGCCTGAGGTGGACGTCGTGCCCGACGAGCGCGCGCCCGCCGGGCAGGTCCGCGCGGGTCGCGGCTGGAAGCCCTGGATCGCGCTGGCCGCGGCGGCCGGCATCGTGGCGCTGCTCTACTTCACCAAGCCGGCGCCGCGCTACTGGGAGGTGCTGCCGGGCTCGACCGCCAGCGTGGTGCGCGTCAACGGCGACATCCTGCCGCCCGCGGAGACGGACATGATCGGCAAGGCGCTCAACGACGCGCGCTCCGTCAGCGCCGAGGGCGGGACCTTGCGCCTGGCCTACCGCGATCAGTACGCGATCGAGCTCCCCGCGGGGGCGCGCGTCGACTTCGCCGACACGTACACGCTCGCAGCGCTGGGTCCTGCGTTGCGCGTGGTGACGGGTCCCGGCTTCCACGGCCAGCGGCTGCACGTGCGCAGCGGCGGCGCAAACCTGCTCGTCACGGGGACGGCCTTCGCGGTCGACAATCTCCCCGAGGGCGTGTGCGTCTGCGGACTGGAAGGTCGCATCGCGATCCAGCAGAAGGGACATGCGGACGTGCCGCTCGAGGGCGGCAAGCAGTGCTGGTTCCCCAAGGACGAGAGTGCGCCCGCTTGGGGCGATGCGCATGCTCCGCACATCGCTCCCGTGCGCGAACTCGAGGCCGCGGCGCGCGAACACTGGCGCCCCTGAGCTTGTTCGCGATTGGAGCCGCCGATAGACTCCGCGCCCTCCCACAACCGCCATGATCCTCCCCATCCTCCTCCTCAGCACCGTCCCGGCCATCTCCAACGACGTCCAAGCCGCAGCGGCACCCGCGCCCGTCCCCACGGGCTGGACCGGCTCGGTCGCGCTCGGCGCCAGCTACTCCGACGGCAATACCGACCGCCGCAGCGCCTCGGCCACGATCGACACGGAGAAGCGCCGCGAGAAGGACCGCATCACGCTGGGCTTCCTGTGGAAGTACGCCGACGAGGACCGGGTCCTGACGGACCGCATGACGCAGGCGCGCGCCAAGTACGACTACTTCTTCTCGAAAAAGATGTACGGCCTGGCCCAGGTCAGCGCGGAGAACAGCTACAGCGCCGCGCTCGACTTGCGCCTCACCGCCGGCGTCGGTCTGGGTTACCAGTTCGCGGAGAGCGAGACCTGGAAGCTCGGCGGCGAAGTCGGCCTCTCCTACGTCGACGAGAACTTCGTCGGCACGGTGGACGACGAGCAATACCCCGCCGCCCGCGCGGCCTACAACTGGGACTGGAAGCCGAACACGAAGTACAACGCCTCGCAGGCGGCCGAGATCTTCCCCAGCCTCGAGGACAGCGACGACGTCAACGCGCGCGTCGACACCAAGGGCCGCGTCAACCTGACGGACAAGATGTTCGCCCAGCTGCAGTGGCTCTACCAGTGGGACAACACGCCCGCGACCGGCAAGGTGCGCACCGACAACATGGTTATGCTCGGCGTCGGCTGGAGCTTCTGAGTCAGCGCAGCGCGAGCTCGCGCCGGCGCGGCTCGTACCAGCTCGCCGGCGGCAACTTGAGGCAGGCCTGGGCCAGGCGCGCATCGGGCAGCCCGAGCTGAGCCAGCGTCCAGGCCATCAGCGCCACGAGATCGGCGGGCAGCGGCGCTCCCGGCTCGCGCGCCTTGGAGAGCTCGCGCAGGAGTTCGAGGGCCTGCTCGGGCTGGCCTGAGAGCGCCAGCGCTTCCGCGTGCGCCAGCGTCGCGGGCACCTCGTACTTCCCGCGCACTCCATCGAGCAGCCCCAGGGCCTCGTCCACGCGCCCGGCGACGAGCAGCACGTTCGCGAGCTGCAGCCGCGCTGCGTCCCCGGTGGCGCCGTGGTTGACCGCGATCGTGAAGCGTCGGCCCGCGAGCGCCAGGCAAGCCCGCAGGCAGCGCTCCGCGCCCTCGAGATCGCCGAGGCGCGCGCGCGCCGTGCCCTCGAGGTACACGAGGTTCGGATGCGGCTCGCTGCAGCGCTGCGTTGCTGCGCTCACGGTCGCGAGCGCCTCGGCCGGCGCGCCGCGCTGCAACTGCGCGGTCGCGAGCACCCCGGCGAGCGGAATCGGCGAGAGCTTGAGCGCGTCCTTCCCCAGCCGGTCGAGCTCGCGGTAGAAGAGCGGCAGCGTGCGCGCGGCGAGCGCCTCGGCCGCCGGCCAGCGGTTCGCGCGCGCGTATTCGGTCGCGAGGTAGCCGGCCAGGTCGCCGTCGGCGGGATCCTCGGTGTGCGCCAGCTCGAGCAGGCGCGTGTTGCGCTGCGCCTTGCCCAGCTCGGCGCGCAGGCTCTTGACCTCGCCCAGGTGCACGATCGGCGCCTCGACCACGACGAATTCGCCGCCCAACGCGCGGCGCTTCTGCTCGATGTCGCGGAACATCGTCTCGTGCACGCGCCGCTCGAAGCGCAGCCGCGGGTGGTTGCGGAACAGGCGCGGCAGCCAGATCGGCTCCTGCAGCCGGCGCTTGCCCGAGAGCACGTCCTCGAAGGGCGCGTCGAGCGCGTCGGCATCGTGCAGCGGGAGCATGCCGAACAAGAGCTGCGGATCCGCGAGCGCCTGCTTCAGCGCCTGCGCCGGGCGGCCGGCCAGGCGCTCGTCGGCGTCGAGCACCAGGATGTGCGTCCCGCTCGCGGCCGCGAGCCCCGCGTTGCGCGCGGCCGAGAAATCGTCGCACCAGGCGAACTCGAGCACGCGCGCGCCCTGCGCGGCGGCGATCTCGCGCGTGCGGTCCTCGGAACCGGTGTCGACCACGAGCATCTCGTCGACACACCCGCGCACGCTCTCGAGCGCGGCGGCGAGGAAGCGTTCCTCGTTGCGCGCGATCATGCACAGGGAAAGGCGCGGCATCGCGGGCGAGCTTAGGCGGCCCGGGCGGCCGAAGCTAGACTGGCGCGCGCATGAGCCAGTCCCTGGCGCGCGACGTGTGCACGCTCGTCTTCGGCGTGCCGGTGCTCTTCGAGCTGGTCGTCGGTCTCCTGATCGTGACCGTGATCCGCGCCCGCAACCGGCGCACGCTCGGACGCGTGCTCGCAGAAGAGCGACCCGGCCGCACGCTGCGCCTCGCCGCAGCGAGCGCGCTGCTGCTGGCCGTCTTCGCCGCCGTCCTGCTGGCCCGGCCCGACACGCGCGTGATCGGGTTCGCCGTCCTGCTGCTCGTGCCCGCGCTCGGTCTGGTCTGGTTCGGCACAGGCTTCCAGGATGCCGTGCTGGGCGAGACGGGCGTCCAGCGCGGCTGGCAGTCCCGTTCGCTCGCGGAGCTCGGGGAGTGGCGCATCGAGGACGAGGCGCTGCACTTCCGCGTGCAGGGGGAGTGGACCTCCGTTCCCTGTCCGCAGGTCTCAGGCGCCGCCGAGCGTACCCGGCGCGCGCTGGAGCGGCAGGTCGAGCAGATCGCGTGAGATGCGCGCCGTCGCGGCCAGACGCGCTTCGATCGGCGCGCGCTTCTGGGCCACGACGAAGGTCTGCTGCGAGACGAAACGGAAGGAGTAGTAGAAGCCGACGACCTCGGCGCCGTTCTCGCGGAAGAGCGTGCGCAAGAGGCGCTTCCCGACCGCCCGGCGGCCGCTGGGGCCTTCGCTGCGGCGCAGTCCCACGCGGCGGCGCAGCGCGGGCAGCGAAGCCGAGTCCCAGAACGACGCGACGACCAGGCGATGAGCCACGCGCGTGAGCTCGGAGATCACCGAGCGGATCGCGTCGGAATCGTGCAGGTGCTGCAGCAGGCGGCAGCAGACGACGACGTCGAAGGCGTCGTCGCAGAAGGGCAGCCGCTCGACTTCCGCGACGAGCAGGCTCGACGTGTCGTCCTTGCGCGCATCGGCCATGATCGCAGCGGAGGGATCGACACCGACGTAGCGCAGCCCGCGGCGCTCGAAGACGGGTCCGAGGCGGCCGCTGCCGCAAGGCACGTCGAGCACGGGCTTCAAGCCCGGGCGCGCGCAGTAGCGCTCGAGGATGCGATCGACGAGCAGCGGATCGCGCTGCGCCGCGCGCGCGCTCTTCCAGTGCTCGGCCGCATGCCTCAGGCCGGCTTCGGGCGCGAGCCAGATGCGAGCTGCCCCTGACATGGGCGATGCCGGGAAGTCCATCAGGGTCCGAGTATAGGCAATGCGTCCGCGTGCGGCCCAGCGTGCTATCGTTTCGGATCGAGCGATGGCACGGCAGGACGGAAACACGGGCAGGGGGCGAGTCTCGTCACTCGTCGCGCTGGTTCTCTGCGCAGCGCTGGTCGCGGCCGCGTTCCTGCTGCGCGGGCGGTTTTCGAGCAGCGCCGATCCCGTGCGTCCGCGCAACGTGCTGCTGATCGTGTCGGACACGACGCGCGCCGACCGCCTGGGCTGCTACGGCTACCCGCGACCGACCTCGCCCAACATCGACCGGCTCGCGCTCTCGGGCACGCTCTACCGCCGCAACTATTCGCAGGCCTGTTGGACGGTGCCCTCGATGATCTCGATGATGACCGGCCGCAGCGTGGTCGAGGAGCTGCAACGTCTGCCCCCGCAGGCCCCCGTCCTGGGCGAAGCCCTGCGCCAGTCGGGCATCGAGACCGCGGCCTTCGTCTCGAACCTGTGCCTGGGCTCGAGTTCGGGCTTCGAGCGCGGCTTCGACCACTACGCCACGCCCGGCAACCAGGATGCGCGCAGCGTGGTGGCCGAGTTCGCCTCCTGGCACGGCGCGCGCGCGAAGTCGAAGCCCTGGTTCGCGTGGGTCCACTTCATCGATCCGCACGAACCCTACGCTCCCGACGCGACGCACGACGTCTTCGACGGCCCGCGGCTCGATCAGGCCGAGCTCGAGCAGCGCCTGCGCGAGGCGCAGCCCGAGGCCGAGCGGCTCTCGCCCCCCGGGGTGGGGGAGACGCTGACGCTCGAGCAGGCGATCGCCCGCGCGACCGCGGACAGCAACCACTACGACGGCGAGGTGCACAGCGTCGACGCGGGCGTCGGCAGCCTGCTGGCGCAGCTCGAGCGCTCGGGCGAGCTCGCCGACACGCTGGTGATCTTCTGCGCCGACCACGGCGAGATGCTCTACGAACAGCGTCAGCAGCCGCTGATCACGCAGGGCGCGCTCAAGCAGAAGGGCTTCCTCCCCGCCGGCGTGCTCGACCTGTTCGGGCACGGCCACCGGCCCTGGTACTACGAGCCGCTCTGGAACACCCCGCTGATCCTCTCCGGGCCCGGGATGCCGGTGCACGAGCAGCGCAGCGGGCTCTCGGCCAACCTCGACATCTTCCCGACCGTGCTGGCCGCCTTCGGGCTGCCACTGGGCCGCGATCTCGAGGGCACGAGCCTGCTCGGGGGGCGCGAGCCCGATTACGCGCGCGTGTTCGCCTACGGCCACCGCACCAGCGCGATCGTCGAGAAGGGCGGGCTGAAGCTGATGCTGCACCCGCCCGAGATGTTCCTTCAGGCAGCGGGCAGCCCGGCCTTGCCGGAGCTGCATGATCTCCAGCAGGATCCCGGCGAGAAGAACGAGTTGTCGGCCGCGCGTGCGGAGGAGCGCCAACGCCTCGTGCGGGAGATCGAGGCCTGGCGCAAGCGCTCGCCGCACTACGGAGTGGTCAAGGTGAGCGAGGCCCAGATCAAGGCGCTCAAGGCCCTCGGCTACATCGACGGCGAGCACTAGATGGACTGGATGGACTTGCAGGCGCTCGAAGCGCAACCGGCGGGCCCGATGCAGACGCCCGGCGGAAGCGCGGCGCTGCTCGAGGGCCTCAATCCCGAGCAACGCGCGGCGGTGACGCACGGAGCCGGCCCGCTCTTGATCCTGGCCGGGCCGGGCTCGGGCAAGACGCGCGTGATCACGCGCCGCATCGCCTGGCTGGTCGCCGAGGGACTGGCGCGGCCCGGCGAGCTCCTGGCGATCACGTTCACCAACAAGGCCGCGCGCGAGATGCGCGAGCGCGTCGAGCGACTGCTGCCGGCGAAGGGCCTGTGGATCAGCACGTTCCACGCCATGGGCGCGCGCATCCTGCGGCGCGAGATCGAGGTCCTGGCCCAGGGCTGGACGCGCGACTTCACGATCTACGACACGCACGACCGCAACCAGCTCCTGCGCAAGCTGCTCTCCGAGTCGAACTACGACGCGGCGCGCTTCAAGCCGGCGGCCGTCGGGGGCTGGATCAGCGCCAGGAAGAACCGCGCCGCTGGCGCTCCCGAGGCGAACGACGACGGCATCGAGGCCGAGGTGCTGGCCAAGCTCGCGCGCGCCTACGATGCGGCCCTGGCGCAGAACAACGCGCTCGACTTCGACGACCTGCTGCTCAAGCTGCTCGAGCTCTTCGAGAAACAGCCGGGCGTGCGCGACGCCTACTCCAGCCGCTTCCGCTTCGTGCTGGTCGACGAGTACCAGGACACCAACCGCGTGCAGTACGAGATCACGCGCCACCTCTCCTCCTGGCACAAGAACCTGGCCGTGTGCGGCGACCCCGACCAGTCGATCTACGCCTGGCGCGGCGCGGACATCCGCAACATCCTCGACTTCGAGCAGGACTTCGGCGCGCCGCGCGTCGTGAAGCTCGAACAGAACTACCGCTCGACGCGCAACATCCTCGAGGCGGCGCAGGCGCTGATCGGCCACAACCGCGCGCGCAAGCAGAAGAGCACGATCAGCGCCAGCGGCGAGGCGGGCGAGCAGCTGTGCGTCTTCGAGTGCGGCAGCGATGACGACGAGGCGCGCGAGATCGTGCAGCAGATCGCGGCGCTGCGCGCGCGCGGCACGCCGCTGCGCGAGGTGGCGATCTTCTACCGCGCGAACTTCATGCAGCGTGCGCTCGAGACCGCGCTGCGCCGGGCCTCGGTGCCCTACCGCATCGTCGCGGGCGTCGAGTTCTACGAGCGGCGCGAGATCCGCGACCTGCTCGCCTGGCTCAAGCTGGCGGTCAACCCGGCCGACGACGTCGCCTTCCTGCGCGTCGTGAACGTTCCGACGCGCGGCATCGGCGAGAAGAGCCTGTCCGAGCTGGCGAGCTTCGCCGCCGACCGGCGCATCCCGCTCGCGCAGGCGCTGCACTCGAGCGAGATCGCGACGCGCATCCGCGGCCGCGCGCGCGCCGGCCTGGCGAGCTTCGGCAAGCTGCTCGAGGGCCTCGCGGCGCTCGCCGAACGGCCGGCCGCGGCGGCGATCGACCTCTTGCTCGCGTCGATCGACCAGGAAGCCTGGCTGGCCGAGATGGAAGACGAGACGCTGGTCGACCGGCAGGCCAACGTGGACGAGCTGCGCGCGCACGCCGAGCAATGGGACCACGCACCCGAGACGCCGGGAGTGCCGCGCAATCTGCGCGGCTTCCTGCAGGAGGTCGCGCTGGTCAGCGAGACCGACCAGGCCGAGGGCGAGAACGAGCGCGTCACGCTGATGACGTTGCACGCGGCCAAGGGGCTCGAGTTCGATGCGGTCTTCGTCGCCGGCTGCGAGGAGGAGCTGCTGCCGCACTCGCGCGCGCTCGCCGAGGCGCGCGGCGGCGACGTGGATGCGGGCCTCGAGGAGGAGCGCCGGCTGCTGTACGTCGGCATGACGCGTGCGCGCAAGCGCCTGTTCCTCACGTGGGCGCGCGAACGCATGCAGTTCGGGTCGTTCGCGATCCGCCGGCCGTCGCGCTTCCTGGAGGAGATCCCCAGCGCGCTGGTGGAGAGCACGGAAGAGGAGGCCTTCCCCGCACAAGAAGACTTGCCGGCCGAGCCCGAGTTCCGCGCCGGCGATCGCGTCGAGCACGCGCACTTCGGGCGCGGCACCGTCCTGCGCGTCCAGGGCAGCGGCGTCAACGCGCGCGCCACGGTGCGCTTCCCGTCGCACGGCGAGCGGCAGCTCTTGCTCTTCTACGCCAAGCTGCAGCTCGTCGCGAGGGCCGACGCATGAGCGACGAGCTGCGCGCACGCTTCGCGGCGCTCGTGGCCGAGATTCGCGCGGCCGGGCTGGGCGGCGAGCTCGAGGGCTGGCTGGCCGAACTCGCCTCGCCCGCGGTGCCGCGCGACGCGAGCGCAATCCCGATGCGCTTCGGCATGGTCGGCGAGAGCAAGCCGATGCGCGCGCTCTTCGAGCTGCTCGGCAAGGTCGCGCCCAGCGACGTGAGCGTGCTGATCCAGGGCGAGACCGGCACGGGCAAGGAACTCGTCGCGCGCGCGCTGCACGAGCACTCGCGCCGCAAGGCGAAGCCCTTCCTGGCCGAGAACTGCGCCGCGGTGCCGGCCAGCCTGCTCGAGAGCGAGCTCTTCGGGCACAAGAAGGGCAGCTTCACCGGGGCCGTCGCCGACCGGCCCGGGCACTTCGTCGCGGCCGACGGCGGGACGGTCTTCCTGGACGAGATCGGCGACATGCCGCTGGCGATGCAGTCGAAGCTCCTGCGCGTGCTGCAGGAGGGCGAAGTCCGCCCCGTCGGCTCGAACAAGATCGTCAAGGTCGACGTGCGCATCGTCGCGGCCTCGAACAAGGACCTGCAGGCGCTGTGCAAGGCGGGCGGTTTCCGCGAGGACCTCTTCTTCCGGCTCAACGTGATCACGCTCGTGCTGCCGCCGCTGCGCGAACGCGCGGGCGACGTGCCGCACCTCGTGCGCTTCTATCTCGAAAAGACGGGCCAGGAGCTCGGGCGCGCGAACACGATCCGGCCCGACGCGCTCGCGCTGCTCGAGCGCTGGAACTGGCCGGGCAACGTGCGCGAGCTCGAGAACGTGATCCGCCGCGCGGCCGTGTTCGCCAAGGGCGAGATCACGCCGGCCGAGCTGCCGCCGGCGCTGGCGGGCTAGTTGACTTGCCCGGTGCGCAGCTCGTCGAGCTTGTAGAGCGTGCCGCGCCAGCGCACGCCGCCCTGGCGCAGCGTCACCCAGGCCGAGTTGGCGATTGCGAGGAAGAGCACCATCACCGCCCACGGCACGAGCAGCGCCGGCGCGGCCTCCATGCGCGCGCGGCGCGCCATCAGCGCCGCGGGCAGTGCGAGCGCGAGCAGCCCGGCAGCGGCGCACCAGCCCGCCGGCGTGCCGGAGAAGGCGCCCAGCACGGCGCCGAGCCAGGCGAGCAGCAGCAACCCGCCGCAGCTCAGCGTCAGCCACAAGTGGAAGCGCATCTGCGCGAAGAAGTTCTTCTCGGTCGCCTTGACGATGCCCCACAACGTCGGCGCCCACTCGGCCTCGCAGTCGTGCCGGCCGAGGTAGGCGCGCGTTCGAAAGCCGGCGCGGCGCAGGAGCAGGCCGAGCTTCATGTCGTCGACGATCTCGAGGCGCAGCTTCTCGTAGCCGCCGATGGCTCGGAAGGCATCCGCGCGCACGAGGTTGAAGGCGCCCAGGCCGAAGAAGCCCGTGCGATCGTCGCGATTCACGCGCGCCATGTAGGTCGACAGCCCGAGCAGCACCGCGAGTAGCCCGCTCTTCGCCGCGAAGCTCTGGTTGGCGACGTCGGGCGTGATCACGACGTGCTGCGCGTCCTGCTCCTCGGCGAGCAGCACGGCGCGCGCGAGCGCGTCCTCGTGGATCCAGATGTCGCCGTCGGTGAAGAGCAGCCACTCGCCGCGCGCCCGGCTGCCGGCGAGCTCGCAGGCGTAGCACTTGCCCAGCCAGCCCGGCGGCAGCTCGTCGATGCGCAGCGGCACGACGCGCGCGTCCTCGGCCGCGATGCGGCGCAGGATCTCGCCCGTGCCGTCGACCGAGCGGTCGTCGACGACCAACAGCTCGATCTCGACCTCGCGCGCGGAGAGCAGGCGGCGCAGCGTGCCCTCGATGCGCGCCGCCTCGTCGCGCGCGGCGATGACGATCGAGACCCGGGGACGCCGGGCGGGCAGCGTGCGCTCGCGCGGGAAGCGCCGCAGGGCCAGCACGTCGCGCGAGAGCCGCACGCTCCAGCCGAACCAGACCAGCGCCACGGCCCAGAAGAAGAGGGTGTAGTCGAGCACGCTCAGCTGCGATTCTAGGGAGCAGCCCGCCTACAATCCCGGACCATGAAGCGATTCCTCCTCCTCGCCTCGTTCCTGCTCGGCTGTGCGCAAGTGCCCAGTGCGCCCCCGCAGGCCAGCGCAATTCCTCCGCAGCAGATCCTCTGGCAACGCAGCCTCGAGGATGCGCGCGCGCTGTGCAAGTCGAGGGGAGCGCCGCTGCTCGTCGCGATGAACATGGACGGCGAGTCGGCCTCCGAGCGCATCACGAAGGAGAACTACCGCGATCCGGAGTTCGTGCAGCTCACGCGCTCGTTCGTGTGCGTGATCGGAAGCGTCTTCCGTCACAACTTGCGCGACCACGACGATCAGGGACGCCGCATACCCTGCCCGCGCCTGGGCGAGGTGACCTGCGGCGAGCACATCGCGCTCGAGCCGATCCTGTTCGACGAGTACCTCGGCGGCGAGCGCATCGCGCCGCGCCACGCGCTGATCCTCGCGGACGGGAAGAAACTGTTCGACGAGTTCCTGCTCTTCGACCTGCGCGAGCTCGACAAGAAGTTCAGGGAAGCGCCGAAGGGACCCGGCGGCCTCGACCTGAATCGAGTGCGGCTCGCGCGCGAGGACGCGCTCGCTCGCGATCCGAGACCGGATCTCGCGCGGCTTCGTGAGGAGGGCGATCCGGGCGCATTGGAAGCGCTGCTGCGCCTCTCCGAGCGGCGCGAGCTAGTGGCCGGCCTCGCGGAAACAGCGCGGGCCCTGAAGGTCGTGCCGGATTTCGTGGCGTTCCTCCGCCAGCGACAGCAGGACAGCGACTACGCCCTGCTGATGCGCCTCGACGACTCCGCGGCGACACGCACGCTGCTGCGCGCGGCCAAGGAGCTCGCCGGCAGCGACGAGGGGCCCTGGTCCGTGCGGGACATGCTCGAGCGCTCGCGCGCGCTGATCGGCACGCCGCATGTCTCGGACGAGCGCACTCCCGCCGATCTCGTGGCGCTCGAGCGCGAGCTCGCACAGGCCGACGAGGGCCTGCAGAAGGACGCGCAGGCCTTCGAAACGCGCGCGCGCTTCGGTCGCGCCTCGTTGGCGCTCGCCCGCGCGCGGATCGAGTCCGGCTTCACGCGCGACGTGCCGCTGCTCCTGCAGGATGCGCAAGAGTGGCTCGGGAAGGCGGCCGAGTCGCAGCCCAAGGACGCCGCGCTCGCGCTCGATCGAGCCGAGGCGAGCTACCGGCTCTCGGACTTCGCGGCCGAGGAGCGTCACGCGCTCGAAGCGTTCGAGCTGAGCGGCGCGTCGAAAGCGACCGAGCTCTCGCGCGAGCAGCGCGAGGCGCTGCGCTGGGTGGGGGACGCGAGCGCGCGCAACATCGCCGCGCGCTCCGGCGGCGACGAGCAGCAGGAGATGAGCGCAATCCGCCGCGGCGCCCTCGCGCTGCAGCGCTTGGCGCTGACGCCGGCCGCGAACGAGAACGACTGGCTCGCGCTGGCCTCGTTCCACGAGTTGCTCGGGCTGACCAGGCACGAGCTCGCGTACCTCGCGGGCGGCGCGCTGCGCCTGCCCGAGTCGCAGGCCTTGCGCGCGGCGCTGGCGGACGCCTGCTGGCGCGCGGGCGATCTCGAGCCGCTGACGCGCACGGCCGAGGACGCGGCCACGCTGCACGAATCCTCCGCCGCCGCGCAGTGGTACCTGGGCGTGGCCTGGATCCAGCGCGCGGAATGGGCGCGGCGCGGCGAGCGCGTCGAGGACGCGCTGCGCGAGTACGAGGGCGCCGAGCGCGCGTTCGAGCGTTGCGCCGGGCTCGAGCCGGGCTTCGCCACGAACTGCCAGGAGCAGCGCGCGCAGTGCCGGCTCGGCCAGGGCTTCGCGCACCTGCTCGCCGGCGAGCGCGCGCGCGCCGCGCAGAGCCTGCTCGAGGCCTTGCAGCTCGCGCCGGGCATCCAGGGCGCGCGCGACGGCCTCGACCGCGAGCCGCTCGACCTGCTCGACCAGTCGCTCGAGTGGCGTGCCAGCGGGCCGAGCCCGGTCGATGCGAACAAGTTGCTCGACGATCTCGAAGTGGCGGCTCCGCAGAACCCCTACTGGCCGCGCGCGCTCGCCGACAGCGAGTTGCGCGAGGCGCGTCGTGCGCAGCACCGCAACGTGCCGGGCGACGCGCTCGTGCATTGCGAGATCGCGGTCAAGGCCGCGCGCCACGCGCGCGAACTTGTCGACGACGAGGACAACAGGCGCGCGCTGCTCCTGCCGCTCTCGCTCGAGGCCGAGCTGTTCCTCGCCAAGGACGAACTCGCGCCCGCGCGCGGCCCGTTGCTCGAGGTCGCGCGCGAGCTCGGGTTCCAGGTGCCCGACGATCCGGACCTGGATGCCTGCAGGCGGTTGCTCGCAGAAGCGCGCGCGATGCTCGGCGAGGCCGCGCCCGTCAACCGGCCGGGGCGCTGAGCGCGAACGGCAGCGACGAGCAGAAGGCCCCAAGGGGAACTCGCCGCTGCCGCACGCGGCAATTGAGAAGGGGCACGATGCTAGTCGTGCGGGTTCTGCCTCTCGACCGGCATCGGGCCCCCGCGCTGCGCCAGTTCCTTGCGCAGCAACTCGAAATCCGCGCTCGTCAGCGCTGCCTCCGCGCTACGGCGCTCGAGCTCGTCGATCGCAGCCAGGAGCTTCTGCTTCAACTCGGCCGCTCCCGGGTCGCGGGACGTCTGCAGGTCGAGCAGGTCGGAGACGTGGTTGCGGACGCGCGCGAAGTCGGTCGGGGTCGCGCTCTTCGCGATGGCGTGCTTCTCGAGCAGCGACGCCGCTCGCAGCGCACGCGCCAACGCGAGCTCCTCCTGGATGACCGCGATATCGGTCGCGCCGGGAGCGGGATTCTGCTTCAGGCCCTCGAGCAGCGCCTGCACCCGGACGCGCCACTTGCTCGATCCGGAATCGAATTCCTGCGCGGCGTCCCCGAGTTGCTTCAGGCTGCCCTCGAGCATCTTCATGCCGTCCTCTCCGGGCTGGGCGGCCCAGCGCGCGAGCGCGTTCAGCGCGGTCGCGTCGAGCACTTCCACCCGCAGCGCGGCGAATTCCTCGGCTGCGATCTTGGTGCGCTTGGCGCGCGCGTAGATGTCGTCCACCGCGGCTACGAGACGCGCCCGCACCGCGGTCGCATCCGGCGTGCCCTGTTGCAGGCTCTCGAATCCGGACTTGGTCGCGGCCACGAACTCGTCGTAGGCAGCCTTGTCGGCCTGGCCCGCGAGCACGCTCACGCGCAGCTTCTCGAGCGCCGCGACGACGCCCGACGAGGCGGGCTGAGCCGCGGTCACGGGCTTGACGGGCTCCGTCTGCGGCGCGGGTTTGGGAACCTGAGCTTGCGCCGGAAGCGCGAGCAGGATCGCGAGCACGGTCAGGTAGCGACGTGAAGTGTTGTTCATCGAAGACCTCCGGTTGCGCTGGATGGTTGCGCGAGAATGAAGGCCTCGAATCGAGCAGAGCTGCCGCGAGTTCCAGTGACGAAGCCGAAGTTTCTTCGAGAAGCTCAACCAGGCTGCGCGTTGCGCTCGAGCGTCGCGGCGACCTCCTGCATGTGGTGACGCACGATGCGGCCGTGGACTACGAAGATGACATCTTCGGCGATGTTCGTGGCGTGGTCGGCCAGGCGCTCGAGATTGCGCAGCGCGCCGACGAGGTGCATCACGTCGCCCAGGCGGTCCGGATGCTCGCGCATGAACTGGATCGCCTGGCCGATCAGCTCGCGGTAGAGCTTGTCGGCCTCGGCGTCGGCCTTCCAGGTCTGCCAGGCGAGCGCCGCGTCGAGGCGCACGAGCGCGTCGAGGCTGTCGCGCAGCATGCGCTTGGCCGTCGCCGCCAGGCGCGTGACGTCGGGGCGGAAGGGCAGCGGCGGCACGCGCGAGAGCACCTCGGCGCGCTCGGCGACGTTGACCGCGAGGTCGGCCATGCGCTCGAGGTCGGAGTTGATCTTGAGTACGCCGCACACGAGGCGCAGGTCGCGCGCCACGGGCTGGCGCAGCGCCAGGTACTCGAGGCAGTGCTCTTCGAGCTTGTTCTCGAGCTGGTCGACCTCGCTGTCGCCCTCGATCACTTGGCGCGCGAGGTCCGCGTCGCGTTCGAGCAGCGCCACGAGCGAGCGGTCGAGCGCCTGCTCGACCAGGCCGCCCATGTGCGAGACCTGCCGCGTCAGGGCGCTGAGTTCCACTTCATTTTGCTTGGTCATGTTCCACTCACCTGGCCGGTCCCGTTGCGCGCGGCCGCGCCGGCGTCGAGCACCGGGAGGCGCACGCGGAAGAGGGCGCCGCGACCCTCCTCGCTCTCGACTTCGACGCTGCCGCCGTGCGCGCGCACGATGTGCTTGACGATCGCGAGTCCCAGTCCCGTGCCGCCCATCTCGCGCGAACGCGAACGATCGACGCGGTAGAAGCGCTCGAAGACGCGCGGCAGGTGCGCCGCGGGGATGCCGATTCCGTCGTCCTCGATCTCGACCTCGAGCGCGCGGCCGGAGAGCTGCGCGCTGGCGCGCACGTGGCCGCCGGCGGGCGTGTACTTGATCGCGTTCTCGATCAGGTTGGTGAAGACGCGTTCGAGCCGCTCGTGGTTGCCGGAGATCGCGGGCAGGCCCGGGGCGAGCGGTTCGAGGACCAGCGCGACGCCCTTCGACTCGGCCGCGCCGGCCAGCGCGGCAGCCGCACTGCGCAGCGGCAGGCCGATCGCGAGCGGCTCGACGCTCATGCGGCTGGCCTGGGACTCGATCGAGGAGAGCTCGAGCAGGTCGGAGACGATCGCCTGCAGCCGCACGGCATTGCGCTGCGCGAGCTCGAGGAAACGCCGCGTGGTCGTCGCGTCCGATTGCGCATCGGCGACGGTCTCGAGCGCGCCCAGCACCGCGGCCAGCGGCGTGCGCAACTCGTGGCTGACGTTGGCCACGAAGTCGATGCGCATCTGCTCGAGCTTGCGCACCTCGGTCACGTCGAGCAGCAGCGCGACGGCGCCCTGGAAGCCGTGCTTGGAGCGCACCGCGTGCACGGAGATCGAGAGCGTGCGCCCGTCGGGCCGCGGCGAGGCCGCGTCGAAGGGCTCCTGCGCGATTCCGTCGAGCGCGGCGCGCAGCGCGCGTTCGAGCGCCGGGAAGCGCAGCGCCTCCCACAGGCGTGCGCCTTCCGCGAGCTGGCTCTCCAGGCCCAGCAGGCTGGCGGCCGAGCGGTTCATGAACAAGACGCGCTCCTGCAGGTCGACCGCGACGACGCCCTCGGCCATCCCGGACAGGAGCGAGGCGGTGTGCAGCCGCGCGCTGGCCGCGCGCTCGGTCTCCAGGCGCGCCTGTTCGGCGGCCTGCTCGAGCGCGCCCTCGATCTGCGCGATCTCGTCGCCGGCCGCGCTCTGGCTGCGCATCAGCGCGCGCGCGCGCTGCGCCAGGCGCTCGACCGGCCGCGCGAGCGCGATCGAGGCCGCCCAGGCTCCGAGCAGGAGCAGCGCGCCGAAGACGACGCCCGCGAGCCACTCGAGTCCCTGCGCACCGGCGACTACCGGCCAGGCCGCCGCGCCCGCGCCCGCGAGCAGCACGAGCGCGATCCAGGCGCGCAGACGGAAAGAGGAACTGGACATCGCACGAGCGCCTCAGCTGTCGAGGGCGTCGACCGTTTCGCGGAACTTGTACCCCAAACCGCGGATCGTGAGGATGTGCGTCCCGTAGGCGCCGAGCTTCTTGCGCAGCGTGGCCACGTGCACGTCCACGTTGCGGTCGATCACGCACACGTCCGCGCCCATGACCGCGCTCAGCAGGTCGTTGCGCGTGAACGCGCGCCCGCGGTTCTGTACCAGGTAGCGCAGCAGCTTGAACTCGGTGACCGTCAGCTCGATCGGCTCGCCCGCGAGCAGCACTTCGTGCTTGACCGCGTCGATGACGAGGTCGCCGAAGCGCACGACCTTCTGCGGATCGGCCGACTGCAGCTCGGCGGCGCGCAGGCGCGTCGCGACGCGCGCCACCAGCTCCTTGACGCCGAAGGGCTTGCGCACGTAGTCGTCGGCGCCCTGCGCCAGGCCGATCACGACGTCGGCCTCCTCGCCCTTGGCCGTCAACATGACGATCGGGATGTGCGTCAGGCGCGCGTCGGAGCGCATGCGCCGGCAGACCTCCAGCCCGTCGATGCCGGGCAGCATCAGGTCGAGGATCACCAGGTCGGGTACGCGCCGGCGCGCCTCGAAGAGCGCCGTCTCGCCGTCCGCGGCGGTGATCACCTCGTAGTGCTCGCGCTGCAGGTGGTGGCGAACGAGCTCGACCAGATCGGGCTCGTCGTCGACCACCAGGATACGGGCCTTCTTCATCCAACCAGCGTCCGTTGCACGGGTGAGCGCTTGCCTAAACCTTGATCAGCGTCTTGTAAAGATGGGCCGCGGGCTTCGTGCGCCAGCGCGGCTGATGCCAGGCCCACTGCTCCGGATGGGCCCGGATCCAGCGCCCGAAGACCTCGTTCTGGCGCGCGAGCAGGTCGTGGCGCGCCGCGGAGCGCTCGAGCCCGCGATCGAGCTCCAGCGGCTCCTCGAACGAGAGGCGCCAGCGCCCGGCGGATGCATCGAAGAGGCACACGGCCGGCAGGAGCGGCACCCCCGCGGCCCGGGCCAGGGCCGCCGGAGCGCGGATCGTCAGCGCCGGGTGCCCCAGGAAGGGCACGAACTCGCCCTGCAGGCGGCGCACCTCGAGATCGGAGACGAGGCCCAGCGACCCGCCCGAGCGCAGCACCGCGAGCGCCTCGCGCGCGCTCTCCTGCTGGCGGATCGTGTGCAGGCCGTTGGCGGCTCGCATGCGCGCGAAAAAGCGCGCGGCCGGATCGTGGGCCCGCTCGTAGCCGACCACGCTGCCGCGCACGCCGGCGCGCGCGAGGCGCGCGGCGAGCAGCTCCCAGTCGCCGATGTGCGCCGTCACGACCAGCACGCCCCGGCCGCGCGCGCGCTCGTGCTCGAAGCGCGCGAAGGTCGGATCGAGTTCGACTTCGTCCTCGATCCAGCGCCCCGAAGAAGGGTCGCGCGGATCGACGCGCGCGAGCCGCAGCCAGTCGTGCGCCTGCCGCGCGGCGTGCAGGCGCACCGCGCGCGCCCGCCCGAGCCGCGCTTCGCGATCGAGCTCATCGCCGTAGACGAGCTCCAGGTTCGCGCGCGTGCAGTCCTCGAAGCGCGAGAAGCGCGCCAGCCGGGCGGCGGCGCGCAGTCCGCCGTGCACGAGCCGCGGGGGCATCCAGCGCGCGCCGCGTTCGAACGCAGCGAAGGCCGCCGCGCGCACGCGGCGCCTCAGCGTGATCGCCATGGCGCCCTCCCGCCGAGCTCGCGGATGCGCTCGACGCCGCTGATCCACGGTCGGCCGCGCTCGTCGCGCCAGCCGGAGAGATCGGAGCTCTGCGCGAGCTCCAGGCCGCGGTCGACGAGTTGCGGGCCGAGTTCCGCGAGCACGGGCTCGAGCGCGGCCCGCTCCGCGAAGCGCGGCAGGCAGAAGCTGAGCAGCGGCTCGCCGCCCTGGAACCAGCACAGCGGCCTCGCGCTCGGCAGGCCGTGGTCGCACAGTCGTGCGGCCGCGAGCCAGAGCGCGCGCGCGCGCGCGCGCGTTCGAGGTCGCAGCTCGAGCACCTCGCGGCCTGCGAGGTTCAGATCACGGCTCGCGAGCACCGGGCCCTCGGAGCCCGTGCGACGCATGCACACGCCCGAGTCGCGCAGCCAGCGCCGCTGCGCGCGCGCGATCACGTCACGCCGGCGCTCCTGGGCCAGGGCCTCGATCGTGGGCGCCTCGTCCGCGGCTGCGGGCTCGCCGAGGGCTTCGAGGTACGCGCGCCAGGCGCGCGCGCGCCAGCTGCGGCGCGTGTGCTCGCGCAAGTCGGCGCAGACCATCACCAGCGCCGCCTGGCGCTCGGCGCGCGCGAGGCTCCGGCCGAGACGCGCTCCCCCGGCGTCGACGAGCCAGGGTTCGCCGGAGGCATCGACGAGCACGTTGCCCGCGTGCAGGTCGGCGTGCCGCAATCCGAGCTGGTGCATGCGCGCCAGCCCGCGCCCGAGGCGCACGGCGAGTCCGGGATCGGCGCGCTCGAGAAGGCGCTGCCGCAGATCCACGCCATCGATCCAAGCAGAGACGAGCTCCGGCCGGCCCGCGCGGGCGCGCAGGGCCAGCGGCTCGGGAACCGGCAGGCCGATCGAGTGCAGGCGGGCGAGCAACTCGAACTCGCGCCGCGCGGAGGTGCGCGCGCGCAGGCTGCGCCAGAGCCCGCCCGCGTCCCAGGACTTGACCGCCGCCGGGCGGCCGTCTTCGAGCGTGCGCCGAACGCTGCGGTGCGCTCCGCGCTTCAGCAGTCGATCGGGTTCCTGGACGTCCACAGGGGCCTCGGCCACGAGTCTACGCCGGAGAGGGGCCTGGCCGGTCACCGCAACCTGTTCCGGCCCCCCCGGCGCTGCGTACGATGGACCCCCTGCTGTCCGCGGGAAGAAATCAGACCCGGCGGCGTCTTCTGCGACCGATGTCCCGAACCCTGCCGCCGCTCCTGATCGTGCTCGCGAGCGCGCTCTCGTCCTGTGCCGAGACGGGGGTGCGGGCCGAGGACACCGTCGAGTGGAACCTGGGCCACATGCAGTTCGCGCGCGCCCTCGAGCTGGCCCGGGCCGACGCGCAGGCGCACCCGGCAGACCCGCAGGCGCAGGAGCTCCTCAAGCGCGCGCAGGTCGCGGGGCTGCTCGAACAGGGCCGGCGCCTCTCGTTCGAGGACGAGGACGTCGCGGCGCTGCAGGTCTTCGAGCAGGCGCTGCTGATCGATTCGAGCTCGCCCGAGCTCCAGGACTGGATCCAGAAGACCAAGCTCAAGCTCGGCGACCGCTGGCTGCAGGTCGCGCTGGAGCTCCACGCGCGCGGCGACCTGCCCGGCGCGCTCGACGCCTACGAGCAGTCGCTGCGCTACAACCCCGGCTACAAGGTCGCGCTGGGCGGGATGGAGCAGGTGGTGAAGGAGGTCAACCACCGCGAGATGCTCGGGAAGAAGTACTTCGAGGACGGCGTGCACGCGCTCTCGGACTACTGGCTCGAGCGCGCCAACGCGCTCTTTGCCTACTCGAACAAGTACAAGCCCAAGCAGGCGCACACGCTCGGACGCACGAAGCAGGTCAACCTCCTCTTGGCCCAGCAGCGCCAGAAGGTCGCGCAGGGATACGAGCAGGAGGGCCTCTTCGGCGCGGCGCACAACGAGTACAGGATGGCCCTGGCCCTCGCTCCGGACGACCCGCCCTCGCGGGCGGCGCTCGAGCGCTGCACCAAGGAGGTCAAGGCGCAGCGCAAGCTCGAGGACGCGAACTACCAGATCATGCGCGGCAACTTCGATCGCGCCGAGAAGCTGATCGGCGAGGGCCTGGAGCTGACCGTCGCGCAGAAGGAGCTCTTCGATGGCGCGCGCGCCAAGATCCAGGAGCAGAAGCACGAGCGCGCCTACCAGGGGGCGCTCGCGCTCGAGCGCGACTGGAACTTCCCCGCCGCGATCGAGAAGTACGAGGCGCTGCTCGCGGATGCGAGCTACTTCAAGGACACCCTGACGCGCGTGGACACGCTCAAGGGCTACGTCGCGCTGGCGGGCGACCTCTACAAGCAGGCCGAGGCGGCGCCCGACGACACGACGCGGCTGGACCTCCTGCGCCAGATCCAGATCTTCTGGCCCGAGTACCGCGACGTGGCGCAACGCATCAGCGAGCTGGAGCGCACGCTCCCTCGCTGAGCTCGTTTTCGGGCTGGCCCTCGAGCGCGCGTCCGGCGCGTTCGGCGTCGATGCCGCTCATGCACACCGGCCCCTCGGGGTGAGTGCAACTCTGCTGCATGCAGGGAGCGCATTCGGGCGAGGGATCGGCGCGCAGGCTGCGGCCGCCGTAGGGTCCGGTGCGGCGCTCGTCTTCGGGCCCGGCGAGGCACAAGACCTCGAGGCCGCAGGCTTCGGCGAGATGCAGCGGCCCGCTGTCGCAGGCCAGCATGCGCGCGCCGCGCTCGGACGCCGCATGCAGCACGCCCGAGAGGGCGCGCAAGTCGTTCCTGCCGTGCCAGTGGCGGAAGCGGCGCGTTCCCGAAAAGCACACTTCGAGCTCGGCCAACTCGCCCGCCTCGGCCGGGCCGCTGAGCGCGAGCACCTGCTGTCCGCGCGACAGCGCGTGCTCGATCCAGCCCGTGGCCCGGGAGCGCGGCCAGGAGCGCGGATCCCCCGCGCGCGCGAGGTGCACGAGGCGCAGCGGCGCGCTCGCGTCGGGGAATTCGCGCTCGATCCAGGCGCGGCCGGCCGCGAGTTCTTCTTCGCGCAGTCCCGGATCGCGGCGCAAGGCGTGCCCGGGCGCGACCCACTCGGCCAGCGCGCGGGCGCGATCGAGCGCGTGCGGTCCGCGCGCGACCGGCGCGCTGTCGGTCAGCACTCCCGAGGCGAAAGGCTCGCGCCAGTCCTCGCGCGCGAGGCCGCTGCGGCGCGGCGCGAGCGAAGCCAGCGTGACCGCGGCGCTCTTCGAGTTGCCCTGCGCGTCGATCGCCCAGTCGGCGCCGAAGCCGCGCAGCTCGCGCCAGACGCGGCTCCAGGCCGAGAAGCCCTCGTCACGGCGGAAGCGGATCAGGCGCGCGAGCCCGGGCAGACCCTCGAGCAGGCTGGCGAACTCGGTCTGCACGGCCCAGGCGATCTCGGCCCGCGGCATGTGTTCGCGCAACGCGTGGAAGACCGGCAGCGCATGCACCACGTCGCCCAGGTGCGAGAGTCGCACGAGCAGGATGCGGGGGGCGCGCGGGGCCATCAGGCCAGTCTAGTATCATCCGTGCGCGCATGTTCCGCCGCCTGTCGACGAAGTGGGTCTTGACCGTGCTTGCGGCGGTGATCGTGCCGTTCCTGTGCTACGCCTGGTTCCTCTCGCAGCAGATGCGCTCGCGCGAGTCGGAGGTCGTGCACTATCTGCTCAACACGCTGGCCTCGGAGCTCGCCGAACGCGTCGACATCGATCTCGCGCAGCGCAAGTGGGACGTGGAGATCGGCTTGATCGCCAACCCCGTCGCACTCTGGGCGCTCGAACGCTCGGACGACAGCTCGCAACAGGACTTCCAGAGCCAGCTGACCCGGATCTTCACGAGCTTCGTCTCCAAATCGAACTGCTACGACCGGGCGCTGCTGCTCGACCGCAGCGGCCACGTGCTCGTGATGAACGAGAACCCGGCCTATCCGCCCGGATTCGAACAGGGCCTGCGCGAGCGCGATCTCTCGCAGGAAGCCTGGTTCCAGGCCGCGCTGGCGGGCCAAACCGCGCTGGTGGATCACCACGTCTCCGACCTCGTGCCCTCGCCCGGCCCCGGCGCGGCCAGGACGCCGGAGGCCTACCACATCGGCATCGCGGCGCCGGTGCATGACGCGGTCGACCCGACGCTCTGCGTCGGCGTCGTCTACGTGCTCGTGAACTGGAGCCACTTCCAGAAGGACGTGATCAAGGCTCCGCGGCCCGCGCTCAACGCCGATGAGGCCGACATCTACGCCTCCTGCTACGCCTGGCTGTGGAAGTCGGATTGCGACACGATCATCGCGCACGTCGACACGTCGCTCTACCAGAAGAGCGTTTCGCGCGACACCGGCCTGCCGCAGCTGACGCTGGCGGCGCTGAGCAAGGACGCGGGCTTGTACCCCGACTACAAGTTCCGGGACGTCGCGAAGAAGGGCGCCTTCCGGCACTGCCGCGACCAGGCGCACGGCGGCCTGGGCTGGGTCGTGGGCGTCGGCATCAACGACGCCGACACCTTCAAGCGCGTGCAGGACCTGCGGCGCGTGCTGATCGGCGCCACGATCCTCGTGCTCGGCGCGGTGCTCGTCCTGACGATCGCGATCGCGCGCCGCACCACGGCGCCGATCCGCGCGCTGCAGCTGCAGACGCAGCGCATCGCCGGCGGCGACTTCGCCGCGCGTCTCGACGTGCGCAGCCAGGACGAGCTCGGCGAGCTGGCCCAGGCCTTCGACCGCATGGCCCAGGAGCTGGGCGAGAACCGCTCCAAGCTGATCAAGGCCGAGAAGGACGCCGCCTGGCGCGAGATGGCGCGCCAGGTCGCGCACGAGATCAAGAACCCGCTCACGCCGATCAGCCTCTCGGCGACCCTGCTCGGACGCGCCAAGGCCGAACGCAGCCCGGAGTTCGACGCGATCTTCGAGCGCACGCTGGCCATGATCCAGCGCCAGGTCGAGGCCATGCGCCAGATCGCCTCCGACTTCTCGGCCTTCGCGGGCACGCGCAAGCCGGAGCCCGAACGCGTCGAGCTGCGGCCGCTGGTGGCCGAGGTGCTCGAGCTCAACGCCGCCTGGGCGCGCGAACTCAAGGTCGAGGTCGAGTTCACGGGCGAGTGCGGCGCGGTCTTCGCCGACCGCGGCGAGCTGCGGCGCGTACTGATCAACCTGGTCAGCAACGCTTTCGAGGCGATGCAGCAGGGCGGCCAGCTGCGCGTCGCGCTCGCGCGCGTCGCGGACGGACGGGATTGGAGCGAAATCAGCATCCAGGACAGCGGAGTCGGTCTCTCGACCGAGATCCGCAAGCACCTCTTCGAGCCCTACTTCACGACGCGCACGCACGGCACCGGCCTGGGACTCGCGATCTGCCAGCGCCTGGTCGACGAGATGGGCGGCACGATCGAGCTCGTTCCCGCGCCCGGCGGCCGCGGCACGCTCGCGCGCGTTCGGCTCCCGGAGCATCCGGCGTGAGCCGAGCGGTACTGGTCACGGGCGCGACGGGTTTCGTCGGCAGCGAGCTCGTGCGCCTCCTGCTCGAGCGCGGCTTCGAGGTGCACGCGCTCGCGCGCGGCGCCCATCCGACGCTGCCGGTTGTCTGGCACGCGGGCGACCTCGTCGATGCGCGCGCGGTGGACGCCGCGATTGCCGCCGCGCGTCCGCGCTGGGTCGTGCACAGCGGCGCGTTGATCAGCTACGCGAGCCGGGATACGGCCCTCGCGCGCGCGATCAACGTCGAGGGCACGCGCAACGTGCTCGAGGCCTGCAAGCGCCGCGGTGTCGGGCGCCTGGTCTTCGTCAGCAGCGTCGTCGCGGTCGGTCCCTCGCCGGACGGCAAGCCGCTCGACGAGCACTCGCCCTTCACCGGCGGCGGCCTGGGCGTCGACTACATGGACACCAAGCGCGCAGCGGAGGAGCTCGTGCTCGCCGCCGCGCGCGAGCTCGACGTCGTCGTCGCCAACCCGGCCGCGGTCTACGGCCCGGCCGAGGGGCGCTCGAACACGGTCAAGTTCCTGCAGCAGCTGGCCGCGGGCAAGTGGCCGATCGCCGTGCCGCCCGGCACGATCGCGCTGGTCGGCCTGCGCGACACGGCCGAGGGCATCCTGCTCGTGCTCGAGCGCGGCCGGCGCGGCGAGCGCTACCTCCTGGTCGAGCGCTGCGTGCCCGTGCGCGAGCTCTTCCGCATGATGGGCGAGGCCCTGGGCGTGCCCCGAGCGCGGCGCACGATCCCGCGCGCGCTCTGGCCGCTGGTCGTCGCGATCGCGCGGCTCATCGACCGCGTGCGCCCGCTCGAGCTCGCGACGCCGCAGGGACTGGCGATGATCGGCTCGCAACTCTTGTTCGACGGCCGCAAGGCGCGCGAGGAGCTCGGCTGGCGCCCGCGGCCCTTCGAGGAGGTGCTGCGCGAGACGATCGCGGTGCTGCGCGAGCGCGGGGTGCTGCCCGGGAATAGAATCGCCGGCCAGGGCTCCGATGCCCGCACCGGAGAACGCCCATGATCGCAGTCCTTCCGCTCCTCCTTCTTCCGTGGCAGGTCCCGGCGTCCGGGAAGCTCACGAACGAGGAGCTGATCCGCGAGTACGAGGCCGCCGGCACCGAGCTGGAGAGGTACTTCCCCGAAGACACGAATACCGAGTCTTTGCTCCCGCCGCTCCCGCGCCTGGACTCCGCCCGGGACGAGATCGAGCGCCGCGGCCGTGCCATCGCACCCGAGCTGATCCGCTTCCTGGAGCAGGAGGCGCCCAAGAGTCGGCCGGAGATCATCGAGGGGATGCGCCTCTCGTTCACCTCAGACACGCTGAGAATGCTCATGAGGATCGGCGACGAACGCGCGGCACCGGTGATGCTGCGCATCCTGTCCGGCTTCGACGGCAAGGTCGACCGCTACGAACGCCGCGCCGCCCTCGATGCCCTGCGAAGCCTGACGCGCGCGTCCTTCACGATCATCGATCCCTCGAGGGGCAACAACTACGACGCAGTAGAGGCTCCCGAGGCGTTGCGCAGCGACGGCTGGTCGGACCTGGACCAGCAGGCCGGGTTGTACCAGCACTGGATCGAAGGCGAGGGCAAGGACCCCGCGCGTTGGCTCGCGATCGCGCGGAGCCGGGCGCGCACGCAGCTCGCCGGCAAGGACATCCGGCAGATCTACTGCGCCGCGTCATTCCTGTGCTCATCGCCCGCGCACGACGACGATCCGGGCGCGACGCTTGCTCGCTTGATGCCTGCGATCGACAAGCTGAAGCGCGTGCCGAACGGTGTCCCCTACGACTACGAATACGAGGGCGTGCGCACGCCGCTGTCCATCGGTAGCTTCGTCTATCTGGCTGCGAAGTTCGGACCACGCGCGCGGCCGTACTCGAGCACGTTCATCCGGTACCAGCGCGAATTGGGCGATCTGGAATTGGGGGGCTACCGTCCCCTCAGGGCCGTGGGGGGAACTGAGATCCTCGCGCATCTGTTCGCGCTGCTTCCCTCGATCGCCGCCGCAGCCGAGAAGATCGACTCCGATCCGAATCGGCCGGCGTTCATCCATCCCGATGACGCGCAGTTCAAGCCGCTCAGGGCACGCAGCGCGATCCAGGCCGGGATCGACCGCTGGGCCGGCCGCAGCTTCGGGAGCGACGCGGAGCGAATCGCGTGGTGGGAAGCGAACAAGGCCAAGACGGGCGAGCAGCAACTGCGCCCCAACCTCGAGCTCCTGGTGAAGCAGGCGGACGGGGACGCGAGAGGCGGAGCCTCCTTCATTGCGCGCGAGATCCTGCCCGAGCTCCCCGAGCAGGGAGTTGGCGGATTCCGGCAAGCCTGGTTCGAGCAGCATCGCGCGGCGCTCGTCTACGACGAGAACGCGGGCGTCTTTCGCCTCAAGTGAGAGGGTAGAATCCCGCTCCATGCAGGCTTGGTCCGCAGCGCTCTGGCTCCTTCTCGCGTGCTCGTGCACGGATGCCCGCGCCGCGCGCGAGAGCGAGCAGTTGGATCGCTATCCGTTGGGCGACATCGTCGAGATCTGCCACACCCCGCAACGCAACGACCGCGGGCTGCCCGAAGGACTGCAGCTGCTCGCGCCCGTGCTCAGCCGCGGAGTGTGCGTCTCGCTCGACGTCGTCCGCCCCGACGGGGCGCGCGATTCGCCGCGTTGGGGCGTCTGGACCTACGAGTACGTGCGCACGGAGCAGAAGCAGGGTCCGGACGGCATTCTGCGCACGCACTTCAGCGACATCGCGTCGAGCAGCCTCGGCCTCGAGGCCCAAGGCGAGTACGCGCGTAACGTGTTCGCGGGCGAATGGCGCTTCTGGTATTCCAGCGGAAAGCCGCGCGCGGTCGGGAGCTTCAACGAGGGCAAGCTCTCCGGCGAGTGGAAGTTCTGGCTCCCGGACGGCTCACCTGATCCGCAGCGCTCGGGGATCTACTCGGGCGGGGTCCGCTCCACCTCGGGCCCGCGCTAGCCGCAAGACGGAAACGCCTAGGCGGGATCGCTGGTATACGATCCTCTGCCGATGAACCGCCGCCCGCTGCTCGTCGCCCTCGTCCTGGCCGTCCTCCTGCTTGTCGGTGCAGGCTCCTGGCTGCTGCTGCGCAAGCCCTCCTCGCAGGCCGAGAGCGCGCCGGTCGCATTGCAGACCAGGGCTCCGGACTCCGTGGCGGATGAACTCGAGGCTCAGTCCGGATCCGACGCGCTCGAGGGCCGCGGCACGCGCGCGCAGGGCGTGCCGGTCGGTGTCCGATTGAGGGGCCCGGGTCGCCTCGAGGGCCGCGTGATCGAGCGCGCGACGGGCCTGGGCGTGCCCTACGCGCGAGTCGACCTGCTGCCCGTTCCGCCCGCGACGAGGGACTTCATGGGGCGCATGCTGCTGATGAACGCGCAGACCTCGCACATGGCCGGGCGCGTCAAGCCGGTCGCCGTCGCGCAGGCCGACGCGCAGGGCGCATTCCGATTCGAAGGCGTGCGTGTCGGGACCTGGTTCCTCGACGCCCGCGGGCCGTACCACGTCCCCGAATCGACGGTGCGCGCGCGCGTGCTCGCTTCGGGCGCCGGCGGGCCGCTCGAGGTGTTCGTCCTCGGGGGCGGGCGCGTGCTCGGCACCGTCTTCGGTCCGGACGGCAGCGCGGCGCCGCGCGCGCGCATCGTGCTCGTGCCCGGACCCGGCAACTTCTTCACCACGATGCAGAACGGCGATCACCGCCTGCTCGAAGCCGAGGCCGACGAGCGCGGAGCGTTCGTCTTCGAAGGCGTGCCGCCGGGGGACGGCTGGGAGCTCACGGCGACGGGCGCGAGTTTCGCGCTCTCGCACACGACCGGCCTCTCGATCGTCGCCGGAGCGGACACGCAGGCCGACGTGCACGCCCGGGTCGGGGGACAGATCACGGGGCGCGTGTTCTCGGGCGCCGGCAAGGACGGCGCGGGCAAGGAGCAGCCGACGCCGCTCGCCGAGGCGCACCTCGGAGCGATCCCGCGCGGCCTGCGCGACCTGCGCTGCGCGGAGGAGATCCTGCTGCAGACGCACTGCGTCAGCGCGGCCGACGGCAGCTTCCGCATGGAGCACGTCCCGCCGGGCGAAGTCGACCTCGTCGCGATCGCCTGGGGCCACCTGCCTGCGATCGGCGCGCGGCTCGTCTCCGTGGACGCCGCGCAGACGAACGCGGACGACATCGTGCTGGCGCGCGGGCCGATGATCTCGGGCCGCGTCGTCGACGCCGAGGGCCAGCCGCTCGAAGGCGTGCGCATGAGCTGGAACCTCGTCGACTGGAAGAACTTCCAGTTCGATTTCAGCTTCGCGCCGATGATGGCCGCCGCGGTCAAGGGCATCGACCTGCCGCAGACCGGGCCCGACGGCGTGTTCCACGCCGGTCCCGTGGCGGGCGACGCGCCCTGGAAGATCGACTTCCAGAAGCTCGGCTTCGCGGACGGAAACCTCGCCTTCGATCCGTCGAAGGACGGCGACCCGGCCGCATCGAACGTGACCGTCGTGCTGCACCGCGGCGGAGCGGTCGAGGGCATCGTGATGGACGAGCTCGCGGCCGAGCCCGTCACGAGCTTCAGCATCGCGAGCAGCGACCGCATCGACAGCGAGGAAGACGCGCCCGGCGGGCACAACCCGTTCAGCGGCGGGATCACCTTCGAGGATGCCGGCGGCCGCTTCCATCTCGATTCGCTCAAGCCCGGCAAGGTGCGCCTGGAGGTCAAGGCGCCCGGGTACCCGGTCACGCATGTCGAGGACGTCGAGGTCTCCGAGGGCGCGCTCCGCAAGGGACTGATCGTGCGGCTGCGGCCCGGCGCGACGATCCGAGGTCGGGCCGTGAACCAGGACGGGAAACCGGTGGCCGGCGCGCAGATCGTCGTCATCCCCGAGAACGGACGCCTGAAGACCGAGCCCGCCGTGCGCGAAGAGCGCCGCCGCATGCGCCAGCGCAACGGCGGACGCGGAGGACCCTTCGGCGGCGGGATGCTGGGTGACTCGGATGAGCTCTCGCCGGGGATGCTCGGCTTCGCGGCCAACCTCGGCATGCTCGGCGATCGCGCGGTCCATTCGCGCAGCGACGGCAGCTTCGAGATCCTGGGCGCGGATGCCGGAAGCATGCGTCTGCAGGCCTTCCATCGCGACTATGCCTGGGGCCGCTCCGAGCCCTTCCAGCTCGTCGAGGGCAAGGCTTGCGAGGGCGTCGCGGTCATCCTGCACGCGGGCGGCGGCATCGAGGGCAACGTCACCGACCGCCACGGCCGACCGCTCCCGCGAGCGATCGTGGCTGCGTTCTCGCCGGGCGCCTTCGGCGGCAGCACGGCCAACTCGGGCGGCATCTACTCGGGCGAGACCGACCCGAAGGGGGACTACGCGATCCGCCACGTCACGCCGGGGAGCTATTTCGTGGTCGTCACGCGCGGCGATGCGGCCCTCAACCCGCTGAGCTTCTTCGGCACGCTCAATTTCGACCTCGTCAGCGTGCCCGATGACGAAGTCGTGCGTTACGACCTGGTCGACTCCTCCGCGGGCGGCTGCCGCGTGCACGGCCGCGTGAGCGACGAGGGCCAGCCCGTCACGCGCGGCATGCTCGCCGCGCTGCGCTTCGACGCCGAGGGCATGCTCGGGTTCGAGATGAAGGCGGCGCCGATCGACGCGCAGGGCCGCTATGAGTTCGCCGGCCTCGCGCCCGGGGTCTACCAGCTCAACCTCGATGGACAGGGCGGCCAGATCCGCATGTCGCTCGAGGTCCCCGACGCGCCGGACCTCGAACTCGACCTCGAGCTGCCGCACGGCAGGATCGAGGGCCTGGTGCTCGACGATGCGAGCAACGCGCCCGTGCCCGGAGCCGAGGTCATGCTCCAGTCGACCGAGCCGGCGCCGCGCAGCGGCGGGGGACTGCTCGGCGGCATGATCGGCCGCGAGAATCGCGGGCAACGCCGCACGACCGACGCGCGCGGGCACTACGAGTTCGAGCGCCTGCGCACGGCCGAGTACGAACTCGTCGTGCGCGGCCCGCGCGACGGCGAGAACCGCGGAAGGTTCGCGCCCAGCGTTCCGCGCCGGGTCCAGGCCGACGAGCGCCGCACCGAGCGCAACGTCGACCTGCGTCTGCCCTCGGCGCTCTCGCTCAAGGGCAGCGTCAAGAACTCGCAGGGGCATCCGGTCAAGGGCGCAACCCTGGTCGCGACCCCGGAGGGCGGCGCCGCCGGCCTGAGCGAGCGCGCGCAGAGCGCGGACGACGGCAGCTACGAGCTGCGCGGCCTCGCGCCCGGCAACTACACGATCAGCGTCAGCGCCCGGGAGTACGCCGACTACGAGAAGAAGGCCGTGGAGCTGAAGCGCCTCGCCGGCCGCGACAACGAGCTCGAGATCGTGATCCAGAAGGGCGTGCTCGTGCGCGTGCGCATCCTCGACGCTGGGGGAAGGCCCGTCGGCGGCGCCTTCGCACAGCTGGTGCCCAAGGGCGGGCGAACGCCGGGCAGCGCCGGGTCCCAGCGCATCCTGAACAGCTTCTTCCGGGGCGACGGGAACTCCGGAGACGACGGGCTCTTCGAACTCGGCCGCTTCACACCGGGCGAGTATCGGCTGGAAGCGCAACGCGGGCTCGCGAAGGCCGCGAAGGATCCGGTCCTCATCGAGGGCGGTCGCGAGGAACAGGAGCTGCAGGTCGAACTGCCCTGATCCGCGCATGGCAGTCGCTCCGACGCCCGAGCCGCGCGTGGGGATCGTGATTCCGGCCCTCGACGAGGAAGCGGCCCTGCCCGCCGTGCTGGCCGCGATCCCGCGTCCGCTCGCGACGCTCGTCGTCGTCGTCGACAACGGATCGCGTGACCGTACGGCCGAATGCGCGCGCGCAGGCGGAGCCGTCGTGCTGGCCGAGGCGCGCCGCGGCTACGGCAGCGCCTGCTTGAGGGGGCTCGCGTGGCTCTTCGGACGTGAACCCGGATCTCCACGGCCGCCTTGGCATGCTCAGGACGTCGTGGTCTTCCTCGACGCGGACGGCTCCGATCGGCCCGAGGAGCTGGCGCAGCTCGTCGATCCGATCCTGCGCGGCGAAGCCGAGGTCGTGATCGGCTCGCGCGTGCTCGGCGGCCAGCCGCGGGGCGCGCTGACGCCGCAGCAGCGCTTCGGCAATGCGCTCGCTTGCGGCCTGATGCGCCTGCTGTTCGGCGTGCGCTACACGGACCTCGGCCCGTTCCGCGCCCTCCGCGCCGATGCGCTCGAGCACCTCGCGCGCGGCGACCACGACTACGGCTGGACGGTCGAGCTGCAGCTCAAGGCCGCGGCCGCGCGCATGCGCGTGCTCGAAGTCCCCGTGGGCTACCGTGCGCGATCCGGCGGAGAGAGCAAGATCTCGGGCACGCTCGTCGGCAGCCTGCGCGCGGGCGCGAAGATCCTCGGCTGGGTGATCGGCTGGCGCATCGCGCTGTGGTTCACTTCCCGGAGAATCCCCAGGTTCCCTCGATCCGCGCGAAGCGGATGCTGAAGATGTCGAGGATCCAGTTGAGGCCGCCGAAGTCCGGCACGATCAGGACCTTCTCGACCTGCATGTTGGCGAGGTTCGAATCGGAGGCGTTCTCGCGCGCGATCTGCAGCGCGGACTTCGGGATGTCGACCGCGAGCATCGTCACGGCCCAGCCGCTCGAGCTGAACGTGCCCGAAGTCTCCGTCTTGCGCTGGAACGACAGGCTCGAGCAGCCGCTGGCGGCGCCGGCCAAGAGGAGCAGCAGGGCGACCGCGCAGCGCGGAGGTCGGGGCATGACGCAGACGATAGCGCTGCCGCAGCCGCGGAGGAAGCTGTGCGCTGCGGCTGCGCACGTTATGCTCTGCCAGCGGTGAGCGAAACACCGCGTCAGGAGCTGGAGCGCTCGCTCCTGGAGCATCGGGCCCTGTTCCAGGCCCGATTCGGTGGCGGCGAGGTTCCGCGCATGTGGTTCTCGCCCGGGCGCGTGAACCTGATGGGGGCGCACCTGGACTACAACGGCGGTCCGGTGATGCCGACGGCGATCGACCGGGGCACGTTCTTCGCGTTGCGGCCCCGCGCCGACGGCCGGATCCGGCTCGCCTCGACGCTGGAGCCGGGCGAGCTGGAATTCGAGACGGAGGCTCTGCCGAGCTCGCCGGCGCGGCGCTGGTCGGACTATCCGGTAGGGGTGCTGCGCGAGATGCAGGTCCGCGCTCGCGAACACGGACGGCGGATCGGCGGCTTCGAATTGCTCTTCGGCGGGAATCTTCCCGTGGGCGCGGGCCTCTCGTCCTCGGCATCGATCTGCGTCGGGACGGCGCTGGCGCTCTCCCAGACCTGGGGGCTCGACCTGCCGCGCCTGGAACTCGTGCGCGCGGCCCTGGCTGCCGAGCGCGGCTTCGTGGGCGTGCAGTGCGGGATCATGGATCCGTACGCGGTCGGACTCGCGCGCGCGGGCTCGCTGCTCTGGCTGGACTGCAAGGATGCGAGCAGCGCCTGGATGCCGCTCGACGCGCGCCACTACAGCATCGCCGTGGCCGACACGCTCGTGCGGCGCGAGCTCGCGCAGGGGGCCTTCAACGAGCGCGTGCGGCAGTGCGAGCGGGCCCTGGCCGCGCTCGCCCCGCATCAGCCCGGCGCGACTTGCCTGCGCGACGTTCGCCCGGAGACGCTCGACTCGCGGCGCGCAGGCCTCGACCCGCTGCTCGCGCGCCGCGCCGAGCACGTCGTGCGCGAAGTCGCGCGCACGTTCGCGGCCCGCGCGGCGCTCCTGCGCGGCGATCTGGCCGGGTTCGGCGCCGAGATGACGCGCGCGCATGCGAGCCTGCGTGACCTGTTCGAGGTCAGCGTGCCCGAGCTCGATGCGCTCGTCGATGCGGCCGGCGCCTGCGAAGGCGTCCTCGGGGCACGTCTGACCGGCGCCGGATTCGGAGGCTGCGTCGTGGTGCTGCTGCGCCGCGGCGCGGAGACGGAACTCCGCGCAGGCCTGGAGCGGGAATTCCGGGCGCGCTTCGGCCGCTCGCCCGTCGTCGAGTTCTTCGGCGGCGACGAAGGTCCGCGCGAGATCCTGCTCTAGGGCTCGCGGCGCCGGGGCGCTACTTGGAGAACGGGTTCTCCTGGGCCAGGCGCTGCGCGCGATCGAAGAGCAGCGTTCCGGCGCGCGACTTGCGGACTTCGAGGCTGAAGCTCGACTGCAGCAGTTCCAAGGCCTGGCGCGGCTTGTTCCCGAACAGGTAGTTCGCCCCGAGCACGAGGCGGGCGTCCTCGTCGAGGATGTTGTCCTTCAGGTACTGCTCGAGGTACCCGAGCTGATTCTCGAAGTCCTGCGGGTTGCTGTAGACGGCGTGCTTGTCGACGATCGTGTCCACGAGGCGCGGTTCGAGCTCGAGCGCCTTGCGCAACGCACTCGCGGCGTAGTGGTAGTCGCCGGTCGCGAAGAGCGCATCGGAGAGCAGCATGTACAACACGGCGTCGTCGGGCGCGTACTCGATCGCCTTGGCGTAGTGCGAGACCGCATCGCCGAAGCGCCGCTCGCTGAAGGCCAGGTCTCCCAGCGCAACGTACTGTTGCGAGGAGCGCGCGAGAGCCTGCGCCAGCGCCGGATCGCGCTTCTCGGGCGGAAGGTTTCCGCCGGCCAGCGCGGCTTCGCCGCGCTGCACATCGGCGTCGGCCTGCGCCTCCGGCGCCGGCTCGTACTCGTGCACGACGACGACCTGCTCCTGCGGGGGGTAGTAGTCGTCGTAGTAGATAGCGCCGGCGTACCACCCGGGAGAGCCGCACCAGTAGTTGTAGCCGGGGTAGCAGTAGTACGGGTACGTCGACCAGGCGTAGTTCCCGCAGCTCCAATTGGCGCCGCACGAAACGCCCCAGCCCCAACTGGGCAACCAGTAGCTGCAGTTGCCCCACCACCACCAGCTGTACGCGCCGTAGCCGTTCCAGCAGGACTGCGCCGGAGTGCCATAGCCGCTGTTGCAGGGATCCCACCAGCACGTGCCCGTGCCTCCGCCGGTGGCGCCGAAACTCACGCCGATCGCCAGACGCAGCGAGGTATCACTCGCGACCGCGAGAGCCTCACCCGTGCGCAGCACCTGCTTCGCGCGTTCGGGGTCCTTCTTCGCCAGGCGGTCGAGGCGCTTGGCCGTGCTCTCGTTCTGCTCCTTTCGCGTCTGGGTCTTGCTCTCGGGAACCCGGCGCGCGGCGTCCTTCGGGAGCGTGGCGCGCGTCGATTCCGAGGCCGCACCGCGGGACCGCGAGAGTCCCTTGTCGGAGCGCTGTTCTGCCCGGGCGAGGTCACCCGGCGCCGACTTGGGAGCCCGGTAGCGCTCGAGCAGGCCCTCGCGCGTCAGCGGCGTCGTGCGGACCGGCATGCTCACGCGTCCGGTCTCGGGGCGCTGTGGAACGGGTCGGACCCCATTGCTCGACGTCGACAGCGAGGGGACGGTCGGGCCGCGTCGCGAGGCGAACTTGGAAAGGTCGACGGGGTCGATTTCGGGCGTCGATCCCGTGCTCGTCGGATTGCGACTCGGCCGCGAACTCGATTCCTGGGGACGACCTTCCTCGGACTTGCGCCGCGCGGAGTCATAGACACGCGAGGGTGAGCTCGGGTTCTGCCGGCCAGAGTCAGCACGGCCGTTATCGACCGATCCGCCCGAGCGCGCCGACTCGCGTGCTGCGGGCGCATACGGACGTGAATTCGTCTCCGGGGCCGGGCGGCTTTGCGGCTCTCGGCTCGAACGACCGCTGTCCGCGGGCGCGCGCGACACGGGCGCGGGGGCGCGGCCTTCGCGGACAGGGGTGTTCACCGGCGCGCTGGCCCTCGGAGGAGCACTCGTTCGCGCGGGGGCACTCTCACGCGAGCTCGCCGACGAACGCGAACCAGCCGAGGGCGAGGAACGCGCGCTCGAACCGCCGCCTCCGCCCGACGGCGCGGAGCGCGCCGAGGAGCCGCCGCCGCCGCCGCCTGAGGGCGCAGAGCGCGAGGATGAGCCGCCGCCGCCGCCGCCACCACCGCCCTTGCCGCCCTGGGAGCGCTGGCCGAACGTGTCCGCAGCGAGCGTCGAGAACGCTCCGAGGACCAGGAGGAGGGGCAACCAGGATTGAGTGCGCGGGGCCATCGGATACCTCCAAGGGTGGTGGGGAGGATTCAGCAAAAGCGATGCCGCCATCCAGGCACCCTGGGAGCGCGTCGCAAAGGACCGCGTGGTGACGGTGTCCTCATGAAACTGCACTCCCCCGGGGACAGCCGGAAGTCGGCCTACTTGGCCGAGATCCAGGATAGCAGCAGGAGGACCTGCTTGGGGCCGCCGGGATCCAGCGCCCAACGCACGTAGGGGGCGCCCGGCTTGACCCCCGCGGGGACCTTCTCCCGCAGGGCCCTCAGGGCCCCCGCCTCGACTTGTTCGAGCCCTTCGAGCGGCGTCCCCACGGCGCTGCGGCCGGCGACCCGCTCGAAACCTTCGGGCAGCTTCTCGACGACGCTCGCGAGCCGCAGGACGACGACCCGCGGTTGCAGCCGTTCATCGAGTTCGAGCGTGCCCCGCTTTTCGAGCTCGAGGCCGAGCGCAGCCAGGCGCGGCGTCCATTCCGAGTGCAGGCGCTCGATCTCCTTGCGCGCGCTGGCCCAGGTCGCATTCGCGGGGAGCCTGAAGCGGCGCGCGGCGTACTCGGGCGAGGGAGTCTGGATCACCTTCCACGTGCCTGGGGGCGTCTCGCCCTGGAGCCGATCATGGGGCCAGAACGCGTCGCGCGTCGCGGTCATCGGTTGCACGCGCCGTACGGTCTCCGTCCACACGCGCTCGGCCTCGTGCCACAGCTCGAGCGTGCTGGGGACCGGTCTCGGGCCGGTCGCATCCCAGCGGATGGCGCGATAGGAATCCTGCACATGCCCCTTGGGGTCCACGAATTCGAGCTCGCTCGGACGGGTGGACTGGCGGGTCTCGAAGCGTGCGCGCAGGCTCCCGAGCGGACCGAGCGCCGCCGTGCGCGCCAGATCCTCACCCTTCCACGTGAAGGATTCGAACTGCAGCAGCGCGCGCCTCAACTCCAGCTGTGCGAGCGCCTCGTCGCGCTGAGCGCCATCGAGCTCCACGGACTCCGCGGAATCGAGCTTCAAGGCGAAGACATGCTCGCCCGAGCGCAGCCGCAGCAGCCGTGCCTGCATGCCTTCCGTGCCCACCCCGATCCAGAAGCGCGCGTGCTCCTTGCCGGCGAAGGAGGCGCGCAGGACGTGGGGCGTCTTGCTGTCGGCTTCGTAGATGAGCGCCGATTCCATCTCGACGCCTTCGAGCAGTTGCGGCGCGGGCTTCGGCGTCGGGTCCTGGATCGATGTCGGGCGGGGCGCCGCAGCGGATGGCGGCGGAACCAGTGCCATCAAGGCAAGCGTGAGGCCCACTCGATCCACGGCTTCGGCTCTTCCCCATAGCTTATCCCGGAAAGCTCGGTCAACCCCCGCAGCAACTGCGACCGCAACGGTTCGCGCGCGCCCTCCAGGGCGTGGGCCAGGTCGCGCGCCACCTTGCCCTTGCTGCGCGGCTCCTGCCTCCCGATCCAGACCAGGGAGCGCACGGAGGCGGACGCGACGAGCGGGACCGGATCGTGGACCAGGTCGCCCAGGCCCTGCAGCGACTCGCGGTCGAGCAGCGTCCCGAGCAGCCCCGCGCTGAACGTGCGCACGCCCGGCTCGGTGTCGGAGAGACCCAGACGTGCGGAGGCCAGGACGCAGTTCGAGCGCGCACCCGACGAGACGAGGCTCGAGAGGCACTGGGCTGCGTTCGTTCGTACCCAGGGGTCCGAGGAGCTGCGCATCAGGTCGCACATGCGCTCCAGCGGAGCCTGGGTGTTGCCCAGGATCATCAGCCCGAGCAGCGCATTGCTGACGACGTCCGGATTGCTGTCCTCGAGACAGGCGACGAGCGGCGAGAGCGCCTCGGGATCGCGCGTGAAGCCCAGAGCCGAGGCCGCGACGATGCGATTGTCCGGCGGCCCGCTCTGCAGCTGTTCGATCAGCTCATCCCGCCGTGCATGCGCCGAGGTCGAGATGACCTTCTCGAGCTCGCGCGCCTTGGTGCGGTCCTCGGCCGTCGCCGCCGTCATCTTCAGACGTGTCCAGGCGCGGATCTGGAGGTCGAGGTCGGCGAGCAGCTTCCCGATCGGGACCGGCACGTTCGTGCGCTCGACGAGGTCGGCGATCGGCTTGGGATCCTTGCCGTTCGCAGCCTCCTCTGAGGGGTTGGTCTGGCAACCGGGGAGCAGGAGGAACAGGCTGCCGCAGGCAGCGAGGACTCGGAGGGATGACATTCTGGACGCGCTAGACGGGCGGGGCCCGCTCCTCTTCCCCGCTGGAGCGCGGGGCGACTACCCTATCCTGGACGAGACGCGCCGCCCAGCCGCCCCTCCCATGGCCATCCACCTGCTCGAAGCCATGTCTCGCGAGGGCTTCGAGGAGGTCGTCGCGCTGCACGACCGCCGCTCGGGCCTGCGCGCGTTCCTGGCGATCCACGATTCCACGCAGGGTCCGGCCTTCGGCGGCCTGCGGCGCTGGTCCTACCTCGACGAAGACCAGGCACTGCGCGATTGCCTGCGGCTATCGCGCTCGATGACGTACAAGTGCGCGCTCGCGGACCTGCCCGCCGGCGGAGCGAAGCTCGTGATCCTCGATCGGCCCGAGCTCGACCTCGCCGCGGCCTACCGCGCGATCGGGGCCTTCATCGAGCGCTTCGACGGCCGCTTCCGGGCCGGCCCGGACGTCGGCACGGACGCCGAGGAGCTGGCCTGGGTGGCCGAGCAGACGCGCTTCGTCGCGCGACCGGATGCGGATGGGCCCGGCCTCCTGGCCGAGTCGACCTGCGCGGGCGTCTTCGCGGGCATCGCGGCCTGTCTGCGCCACCTGGACGGCGAGGAGGACTGGCGCCGACGGACGATCGTCGTCCAGGGCCTGGGTGCCATCGGCCGCGGTCTCGCGCGCCTGCTCCTCCAGTCGGGGGCGAAGGTGCGCGCGTCGGAGCTCGATCCCGAGAAGGCCGAGCGCGTCGCGCGCGACCTCGAGCTCGAACTCGTCGATCCCGCCAGCGAATACGACCAGACCTGCGATGTGTTCGCGCCCTGTGCGATGGGCGGGATCCTGCACGACCTGACGCTCACCCGCTTGCGCTGCAGGATCGTCGCCGGCGGCGCCAACAACGTGCTGGTCCGCTCCCTGCACGGCGAGCGCCTGCACGAGCGCGGTGTGCTGTACGCGCCGGACTTCGCGATCAACTCGGGGGCCCTGATCCGCGGGGCGCTGTTCCACCTCGAAGGTCGGCGCGAGGGCGTCGAGCGGATCGGCGCGCGCATCGGGGAGGTCTTGGGCGGGATCCTCGCCCGCGCGCGCGCGCAGGACCTGGCGCCCGTTCGCGTGGCGGTCGACGAGGCGGCCGCGCGGATCGCCCGCTGGCGCGGCCAGAGCGATCCGAAGGCCTGAGGCGAGCCCTTCCCTTTGCGCCGCTCCTGGGGCAGGATCGAAGATCCATGCGGCATCTCCGCAACCAGATCGCCATCGTGCTGGCCGTCCTGCCGGGGGCGTCCTGCATCTTCGGCGGCGGATCGGAGCCGGGTCCGCGCACGGGCGAGCCGTCCACGCAGTCCTGGAGCTCGGGGGAATCCGACAGCGCGGCTTTCGCGGCCGAGGCGCCGGATGCGGTGACCACTCCGGTGTTCGCATTGAGCGCCGACTCGCCGCAGGGCGCGCCCGCGCGAGCGATCGACGCCGCGGCCGAGCCGGAATTCGAAGGCGAGGGCCTTTCGTTCGAGCGCCCCGGCGGGAAGCTCGCCGTCTGGGTTCCGAAGGGCGAGCGCCTCGAGTTCGACGTGCTCGTCGACTTGCCCGTCTTCGGCAAGGTGACGGCCGGACAAGTCGTGCTCTCCGCGCGCGTCGCTCCGTACGTCGCGGGGCTTGCCGCAACGCCGCAGCCGGGCGCGGCGCGCGAATGGATGGGCTCGATCGAGAGCGTCGCGACGGGCTCGCACCTCGGCTACAAGCTGCACCACGAGCTCAAGTCGCGCTTGCTGCCACAGGCCTTCCCGCAGCTGTACTACACGGACACGCAGACCGGCTCGGAGAACCGCCGCAGGGAGCTCAAGCTCGGCACGCAGGATGGCAAGGTCGTCGACGTCTACCGCAACGACGGCCACTGCAAGGGCTGCAACAATCGGGAGCACTTCATCGACTCGAACTGGCTCTGGGGCAAGCCCAGCCACTGCGACGGGTGCAAGCGCGGCGAGCACCGCGTCTGGCGCCCGGTCAAGACGCGCGACGTGCCCGAGGGCACGCTCGACATGCTCAGCGCCGTCTACCTCGCGCGCACGATGGTGCGCGAAGGGCGCGCCTCGGAGACGCTCACGATGGTCGACGAGCTCAAGCTCTGGAACGTGGAGGTCACGCAGGGCGTGAAGAAGCGCCTCGAGGTGCCGGCCGGGCGCTTCGATTGCGTCGAGGTGCGCCTGAAGTCGTCCCTCCCGCCCGGCGAGCCGCCGCCCAAGGACGGTTTCGAGGGCCTGTTCGGGCTGAAGGGCACGATCCAGGTCTGGCTCGACGCGCGCTACGGCGTGCCGGTGCAGATCCAGGGCGAATTCCCGATCAAGCTGCTCAGCAGCAACCTCGACGTCTACGTGCAGCTAAAGAGCTTCAAGGGCGTGCCCAAGGGCTTCGCGCCCGTGCCCTAGTCCGGTTCACTCGAACTCGCCGCTCGCGGGCAGCGCGTTCGCGCGCAGCGGATGCTTGACGATCGACGCGCTCGCCGGCCCTGCGCCCAACCGGAATTGCGTGCCGACTTGCTGGTGCCGGCGCTTTACGTAGGCCAGCACGGCGCCGGTGTCGAGCACGAACGAATAGGCCCAGCTCGTCACCACGCCGAGGTCGCGCCACTCGCCCTGGTCCTCGCGGAAGAGCCGCGTCCCGCGCGCGACCGGGTCGTCGTGGCTGACGCGCAGCACCACGAGGCGCTTGTTCAATCCGCCGTAGGTGTCGATCTTGGCCACGACCTCCTGGCCGATGTAGCAGCCCTTGGTGAGCGAGAACGCGTCTTCCCAGCGTGCTTCCTGCGGGTAGACGCCTTCGTCGACGTCCTCGCCCCAGAGCGCGACGCCCGCTTCGACGCGCAGGATGTCGCGCACGACGAGGCCCGTCGCGGCGGCCCCGGCCGCGCGCAGCGCGCTCCACAAGGGCGCCGCCTGCGCGGGGGACGCGACGAGCCGGATCGCGAGCGAGCCGGCGAAGCGCGTGCGCGCCGCGATCAGCGGCGCGCCTCCGAAGTTGCCGATCGCCCAGCGGTACTCTTCGACGGGCACATCGCAGCCGAGCAGCTGCTTCACGAGCGCGTCGCTGCGCGGGCCGATCAGCGTGAGCGGAGCGTAGGTCGCGCTCTGGTCGGCGAAGTCCAGCTTCTCGCTGAACTGGTAGCGTTCGAGCGCCGCGCGCAAGGCCGCGACGCGGCCGGGCGGCACGCTCAGCACGAAGCGCGCCTCCTCGACGCGGTAGAGCTCGAAGTCGAACAGGATCTTGCCCTTCGCATCGAGCAGCAGGTTGCGCTGGCCCGCGCCCACGGCCACCGCGCGCACGTCGTTCGCGAGCAGACGGTGCAGGAATGCCGCGGCTTCGGGGCCGGAGACGTCCAGCCGGCCGCGATCGGTCTCGTCGAAGAGCGCCGCGCCCTCCTGGGCGGCGCGGTACTCGGCCTGCACGTCGCCGTAGGTCAAGACACGCCGGGGCTCGCCCGCTTGCAAACGTGCGCCGGCGCGCTCGTGTTCGTGGAGCAGGGGACTGGAATCCAAGCCGACGAGCATATCCGGCGCGAAGCCCGGGGCGAATCTTGACAGGCGTTGGCCGCGCTCCAGACTGGTGCGCTTCCGGATGTCGGTCACGGTGCACAAGCTGACCTTTTCGAGCGCCTGGCTGCTCGCGCTCGCCGGTTGCGGCTTCCAGCCCGCGCCCGGGGAGCTGAAGCTCGCGCTCGATCCGAGGAGCCGCACGGCGCTGGCCGATGCGCCGGGCAAGGAGCAGGAGCTCGAAGCGCTGCTGGTCAAGTACTTCGGCACGCGCGAAGAGCCGCGCTACGCGTCGATCGACTCCTGGAAGGCCGCCGGCGTCGACCCCAACCAGCCCGAGGGCAGCTACCCGTCGCTGGCCGCGTCCTCCGAGCTCTACCGCACGCAGTGCTTGCACTGCCACGGCGTCGAGGGCGGCGGTGACGGTCCGACGAGCAACACGATCGATCCCAAGCCGCGCGACTTCCGCCGCGGCATCTTCAAGTTCACGGCGGTCAAGGACAAGTCCCGGCCGCGGCGCGAGGATCTCGCCGTGCTGCTCGAGCGCGGCGTGTACGGCACGTCGATGCCCTCGTTCCTGCGCCTCCCGCAGCCCGAACGCGAGGGGCTGGTCGACTACGTGCGCCTGCTCGCGATCCGCGGCGAGGTCGAGGGGCTGCTCGTGCAGAGCTGGCAGGACGACGAGAAGCTCGACGACGAAGCCGCGGTCGAGGCGCTCGAGCTCGTCTGGGAGCGCTGGCAGAAGGCGCGCGAGAAGGTGATCGCCTTCGACGGCCCGATCCCGCCCGATTCGGCGGCGATGCGCACACGCGGGCGCGAGCTGTACCTCGACGCCAAGAAGGGCAACTGCGTCGCCTGCCACGGGACGGAAGGCCACGGCGACGGAGCGCTGGCCTACAAGACCGATGCGCGCGGCAGGCGAACGCCGGCCTACCAGGACGACTGGGGCTACGACATCATGCCGCGGGATTTCGCCAGCGGCGTGTTCCGCGGCGGCTCGCGACCGATCGACATCTACCGCTGCATCTATGCCGGCATCAACGGCACCCCGATGCCCGGGCTGGGAGAGATGAAGGGCCCGGACGGAGAGCTGCTGGTCTCGGGCGACGACCTCTGGGCGCTGGTCCACTACGTGCGTGCGCTCAGCGAGCGCGCCGAGTAGGCCCCTCATGCGCGCGCTCGTCGCCACGCTCTTCGCGCTCTTCGCGCTGCTCGTCGTGTGGAGCTTCGTCGTCGCCCCCGGGCGCGGCTGGGCGATGCCCGAGAACGTGGCCACGCTGGGCGCGAGCGTCGACGAGCTCTTCGACCAGATCCAGTGGATCGTGGGCGCGTTCTTCGTGCTCACGGTCGGCCTGCTGGCCTGGATCGTCTGGCGTCAGGCGCAGGGCGGCGGCGGATCGCGCAGTCCGATCTCGAATCATCTCCCGCTCGAGATCTTCTGGACGCTCGTGCCGGGCGCGATCCTGGTCTGGCTGGCGCTGGTGCAGATCGCGCCCTGGGAGGCGCTGAAGTTCTCGAACAGCATTCCGCGCGCGGCCGACGGAACACCCAAGCCGCCGCTGTGCGAGGTCTGGGCCAGCCAGTTCGACTGGCACGTGCTCTACCCGGGCGCGGACGGGCGCTTCGGCAGCGTCGACGACCTGCATTCGCCCTACGAGCTGGTCGTGCCCGTCGGCGAGCCGGTCGTCCTGCGGCTGGGGTCGCGCGACGTGATCCACAGCTTCTTCGTGCCCAGCTTCCGCCTGAAGCAGGACGTGCTGCCCGGCCGCGCGACGCTGGTCTGGTTCGAGTGCACGAAGGCCGGGACCTACGACCTGATGTGCGCCGAGCTGTGCGGCTGGGGCCACTACAAGATGGCCGGTGCCGTGCGCGCCGTGCCGCGCGCGGAGTACGAGGCCTTCCTGGCGCACAAGACGCGCGCGCTCGAGTCGAACGGCGTGGAGGATCGCAAGTGAGCGCTCCGGGCCGGATCTTCTCGACCGATCACAAGCGGATCGGCCTGCAGTTCTTCTGGACCGGCTTGGCGATGACGCTCTTCGGCGCGCTGAGCGCGCTGCTCATCCGCTGGCAGCTGGCCTGGCCCTGGACCTCGATGCCGGTCGCCGGCGGGCTCGTGTTCCCGAAGTCGGGCGGCGTGCCCTCGCCCGAGTTCTACAGCGCGCTGTTCACGTTCCACGGCACGCTGATGATCTTCTTCGTCGTCATCCCGCTGCTCACGGGCTGGCTGGGCAACTACCTGATCCCGCTCCTGATCGGCGCGCGCGACATGGCCTTCCCGCGCCTCAACATGCTCTCGTACTGGATCATGCCGCTGGCGATCGGCTGCCTCTTCACGGGCTTCCTGGTCGAGGGCGGATCGGCGCAGGCGGGCTGGACTTCGTACGCGCCGCTCTCGACGAACCCGAATGCGACGCCGGGCTCGCTGCACGGCCAGAGCTGGTGGCTCGCCGCGATCGTGCTCGCGGGAGTCTCCTCGACGCTGGGCGCGCTGAACTACGTCACGACCGTCGTCAAGCTGCGCGCGCGCGGGATGAGCTGGCTGCGCCTGCCGCTGACCGTCTGGGCGCTGTTCCTCTCCGCCTGCATCCAGCTCGCGGGCCTGCCGGTGCTGACCGCGGGCGGCCTGCTGCAGCTCTCCGACCGCGTGCTCGCGACCGGCTTCTACTCCGCCGACGGTTCGCCGCTGCTCTGGCAGCACCTGTTCTGGTTCTACGGCCACCCGGCGGTCTACGTCGTGATCCTGCCCGCGATGGGGGTCGTCTCCGACGTGCTCAGCGCGCACGGGCGCAAGAGCGTCTTCGGCTACCGGCCGATGGTCTTCTCGATGCTCGCGATCACGCTGCTGGGCTTCATGGTCTGGGCGCACCACATGTTCGTCTCGGGCATGAATCCCGCGCTGGGCATGGCCTTCGGAATCGCCACGACGCTGATCGCGCTGCCTTCGGGCGTGAAGGTCTTCAACTGGCTGGCGACGATCTGGGGCGCGCGCCTGCAGCTGACGAGCGCGATGCTCTTCGCGCTGGGGTTCGTGGCGCTCTTCATCACGGGCGGACTCTCGGGCCTGTGGCTCGCCTGCACGCCCGTCGACGTCTACATGCACGACACGTACTTCGTCGTGGCGCACTTCCACTTCATCGTCTTCGGCGGCTCAGTCTTCGGGCTCTTCGCGGCCTGCTACCACTGGTTCCCGAAGATGTTCGGCCGCATGCTCGACGAGCGCCTCGGGCGAGCGCACTTCGTCGGCACCTTCGCGCTGAGCGTGGGCGTCTTCCTGATGATGCACCAGCTCGGGCTGGCGGGCATGCCGCGGCGCATCGCCGACCCGACGGTCTACCCCTCGCTGCGCCACCTCGTCCCGCTCAACGTCCTGATCACCTGGTGCGCGCTGGGGCTCGCGGCCTGGCAGCTCCTCTTCCTCGCCAACGTCGTCTGGAGCCTGCGGCGCGGCCCGCGCGCCCCGCGCAACCCCTGGAGGGCCAACACGCTCGAATGGGAAGCGGAATCGCCGCCGCCGCACGGCAACTTCGAAGCGCAGCCCGAGGTAGAGCGCGGGCCCTACGAATACGATCCGCGGTCCGGCGCGGACGACTTCCGGCCGCAGGCGGCTAGACTCTCTCCCCGCCGATGAGACCGGACCCGAGCCCCTGGACCTTCCGCGTCGCGCTCGCGACGCTGATCGCGGCCGTGCCGCTCGTGTTCCTGGGCGGATCCGTGACCACGCTGCATGCCGGCATGGCGATCGACGGCTGGCTGGTGGTCGAACCGGGCCGCGGCGACTGGTTCATGCCCTTCTACCCGCTCGAGCGCTGGCTGCGCGACACCGGCTCGTTCGTCGAGCATTCGCACCGCCTCTTCGGCACGCTGGTCGGCCTCTTGTCGCTGGCGACGGTGGTCGTGAGCTTCGTGACACGCGCCGCGCGCGAGGTCAAGCTCGCCGCGAGCGCCAGCCTGCTGGCGGTGATCGTGCAGGGCGCGCTGGGCGGCCTGCGCGTACTCGAGAACTCGCCCGAGCTCGCCTTCGTGCACGGCGCCGTCGGCCAGGCGGTCTTCGCGACGCTGGGTGCGGTGATGGTGATCAGCTCGCGCCGTTTCCAGCTCGCGAGGCGCGAACCCTTGCAATCCGTGAGGCGCGCGCTGCCGGTCGCGCTGGCGACGACGTGCATCGTCTACGCCCAGATCGTGCTCGGCGCCTGGCTGCGGCACGGGCGCAACGACCTGGTCCTGCTGGCGCACCTCCTGATGGTCGTGTTCGTCGTGGTGGCCGTGCTGGTCCTCGGGAAGGTCCTGCGCAACGCGGGCGAGACGAGCGCGCTCGCGCGCCTGCCGCGCTGGCTCTTCGCCGCGCTCCTGTTGCAGGCGCTGCTCGGCATCATGGCCTTCATGTCGGTCTACCGCTTCGTCGGCCCCAACCCGACGACGGTCAAGCAGGCGCTGTTCCCGACCCTGCACGTGCTCGGCGGCGCGGCGCTGCTCGCCAGCACGCTCGCGAGCGTGCTCTGGAGCTGGCGCGTGCGTGGCGCGCGCGAGCCCGCGGGCGCCGCACAGACCCTCGGGGACGGCGCGATGGGAGGCCGGGTGTGAAGGAGCGCGCCGCGGAACAGTCGCGCACCTGGCTCGCGGACTGGATCACGCTCACCAAGCCGCGCATCGGCTCGTTCATCTTCCTCGCCGCGCTGATCGGCGCCGCGCTGGCGAGCGGGGCGCACGCGGACTGGGGCGCAGCCTGCGAGGCCGCGTTCTACGTCACCTGCGCCGCGGCCGCGGGCAGCACGCTCAACCAGGTGCTCGAGCGCGAGACCGACCGGCGCATGCTGCGCACCTGCAACCGCCCGATCGCCGCCGGCCGCATCCGCACGCGCGATGCGATCCTCTTCGGCGGCGCGCTGGCGGTCGTGGGCGTCGCAGGGCTGGCGCTGCGCTTCAACCTGCTGGCCGCGCTGCTCGCCTGCGCGACGCTCTTCGCCTACGTCGCCGTCTACACGCCGCTCAAGCGCGTCAGCACGCTCAACACGCTCGTCGGTGCGCTGCCCGGCGCGGCGCCGCCGCTGCTGGGCTACGTCGCGCTGGCGGGCGGGACGGGCCGCTGGGCCTGGGCGCTCTTCGCGCTGATCTTCGTCTGGCAGTTCCCGCACTTCCTCGCGATCGCCTGGATCTACCGCGAGGACTACGCGCGCGCCGGTCTGCGCATGCTGCCCTCGGTTCCCGGCGGACTGGGCGTCGCGTCGCGCTCGGCTCTGGTCTACGCCTTGGTGCTCGTCCCGGTGGCGCTCGTGCCGGCGGTCTGCGGCGATGCGAGCAAGCTCTACGGCCTGGGCGCGCTCGTCGCGAGCCTCGGCTACGCCGCGGCGGCGTTGCGCTTCGCCTGGCGCGAGGACATGCGCAACGCGCGCCTCCTGCTCTACGTCAGCCTGGTCTACCTGCCGCTGGTCCTCGGGTTGGCGCTCTTCGATCCCGTCGCGCGCAGCGCGAGCGTGCTGGCGCATGGCTGAGACGCGCGCGATGCACGCGGCCGCGCACGAGAGCGGCCCGCCGGTCGAGAGCGCGCGCTTCGGCCTGTGGCTGTTCCTTGGGTCCGAGGCGCTGCTCTTCGCCGGGCTGATCGGCTCGTACCTCTTCCTGCGCACCGGCTCGCGCGCGTTCGGCTCGCCCGGCGACTCGCTCGACCGGCTCTTCGTCGGATTCAACACGCTGCTGCTCGTCGCGAGCTCGATCACGGCCACGCGCGCGGTGAAATCGGGCGCGCAGGCCACGCGTGTGCGCTGGCTGGGCGCGACGCTGCTGCTCGGCGGGGTGTTCTTGGCGCTGCAAATGCGCGAGTACGCCGGGCTGCGGGCGCACGACATCCTGCCCAAGACGAACCTCTACTGGTCGTGTTTCTTCGTGCTCACGGGTCTGCACGGACTGCACGTCTTCGCCGGCTTGGTGGCCCTCGGTTGGACGGCCAGCAGGAGCAAGCTGTCCTTCGAGCTCGCCTCGCTCTACTGGCACTTCGTCGACGTGGTCTGGATCCTGCTCTTCGGCCTGCTCTACCTGCTGCCGGGCTGCAGCAACCAGGCCGAGTCGGGCACGCGGCTCGACGCGCCCGCGGACTCAAAGGAGGTGTTCGGCGAGGTCAAGCCCTTCCGCTTCACCGACCAGACCGGCGCACCGGTCACGCTCGAGAGCCTGCGCGGCCACGCCTGGGCGGCATGCTTCGTCTTCACGCGCTGCACGGGCCCGTGCCCGAAGGTCAGCGCGACGATGAAGGCGCTGCAGTCGGCGGTGCAAGATCCCGAAGTGCGCCTGGTGAGCATCACGGTGGACGCGGCCTTCGACACGCCGGAGGTGCTCTCGAAGTACGCCGAGGTGCTGGGCGCCGATGCGCAGCGCTGGAAGTTCCTGACCGGGGACGAGCAGGAGATCGCGGCCTGGATCCGCGCCAGCTTCCTCTCCCCGGTCGAGCGCGATGCCTCGCAGCCGGTGGGAGAGAGCATCACGCACCGCACGAGCATCGAGGCGGTCGACAAGCAGGGCCGCGTGCGCGGCTTCTACGAGGGCGAGAGTGCCTCGCAGGTGCAGCTCCTGCGCGCGCGGCTGGAGTGGCTGCAGCGGCAATGACCCTCCCGCTGGTCAATGCCTGTCTCAACGGCACGTCGTTCGTGCTGCTGCTCGCCGGATTCGCGGCGATCAAGGCCGGCAACCGCAGGCTGCACGAGCGGCTGATGTACACGGCCATGGCGACGAGCGCGGCCTTCCTCGCCTGCTACCTCTACTACCACCTCGTGATCCGCACGACGACCTCGTTCAACCGCGAGGGCCCGGTCAAGACGGCCTACCTGGTGATGCTCGCGAGCCACGTAATCCTCGCGACCGTCAACGTGCCGCTCGTCCTGCGCACGGTTTACCTGGCGCGGCGGCAGCGCTTCGATGAGCACAAGCGCGCGGCGAAGATCACGCTCCCCGTCTGGCTCTACGTTTCGATCACGGGCGTGCTGGTGTACCTTTGCCTGTACGTCTGGAACGGACCGGCGCCGGCATGATCCAGGGCTTCCTCTTCTGAGCGATGTGCGCGAGCGCGGTCGGGTCCGACCGCGATCCCTGGAGCGCGAGCGTCAACCAAGGCGTTCTGTTCCTGCTCGGCGTGCTGCTCGCCGTCGTGGGGACGATCCTGTTCGGCCTCTGGCGCCGTGCGCGGCCCGGGCGGGGATGATGCGCTGGACCTTCGTCGAGACCGAGCTGGGTCGGCTGCACGTCGCCTGCAGCGAGCGCGGTCTGTGCCGCATCGAGCTGCTCGAGGCCGGAGGCTCCGGGCCCGTCGAGCTTGCGGCCGGGCTCGCCGAAGCTGCGCGCCAGCTCCAGGAGTACGCGCGCGGCGAGCGGCGCGAATTCCAACTCGAGCTCGACCTCGCAGGCAGCGAGTTCGAGCTGCGCGTCTGGAATGCGCTGCGCGCGATCCCCTGGGGTCAGACGCGCACGTACGGCGAGATTGCGCGCGCGATCGGCGACCCTGGAGCTGCACGCGCGGTCGGCCGCGCGAACGGCTGCAACCCGCTGCCGATCGTCGTGCCCTGCCATCGGGTCGTCTCGAGCAGGGGCCTGGGCGGCTTCAGCGCCGGGCTGGAGTGGAAGCAACGACTGCTGGCGCTCGAACGCGTGCAACTTTTCGCCTGAGCGGGAGCAACCCGCGGCCTCTTCGAGCGTCCTCTCGTCGGGGGAACTCGCGCTGGAGAAGGGCAGCAGCAGCTGGTGCTGGGGGTGGAGCGGCATCGGCGCCTTGGCCGCGCTCGGCTTCGCGCTGGCGGGCGGAGCTCTGCGCCGCACGCAACTCGCGGCACCCGGGCCGCTCGCGCTCTGGGCTGCCGATCGCGACGCGGGCAGGCTCTACGGCCTCGACGCCGACTTGATCCTCGCGCGAACGATTCGGATGGCGGCGCCGCTCGCGCTGGCACGCTCGTCCGACGGTCGACTCTTCGTGCTGCGCGAGCCGGGCATCCTGGACCTGCTCGACTCCTGCGGCCTCGTCCTGCGCGAGCTCGACGTCGGGGCCTGTCTCGACCTCGAAGCGCACGGGGACTGCGCCTTGCTCGTGCGGCAGGCGGATGCCCTGCGCATCGGTCCCGACCTATCGCGCACCTTGCTGGTGAAGTCGCCCGGGCTGCGTTGCATCGCGGGCTCGCTCGACTCCGTGCTCGTCGGCACGGAAGGGGGCCGGGTCGAGCGTCTCGCGCTCGACGGCGGCGCGATCCTCGGGAGCACGACCCTCGGCGGCGCGATCGTCGATCTCGCGGCGGACGAGGAAACGGGCGGCGTCTTCGCGCTCGACGGGACGGGCAACCGGCTCCTCTGTCTGGCGCCCGATCTCGGTCTGCGCTGGCAGGTCGCGCTCCCGATCGCCGCTCGGCATCTGGGCGCGGTGCCAGGCGAGGAACGCGTCTGGCTGGCCGACACGCTCACGCCGCGCGTTCTGCGCTACGGGCCCGGCGGCGAGTTGGAGCTCGATCGCGCGAGCTTGCCGCTGCTCGGGCTCGAGCGCGCGCTGCCGTGGAAGAGCGGAGCCGTGCTGCTGCCGGCTCCCGGCGCGATCCTGCAGCTCGACGCGCGCGGCCACCTCGCGCCCGGACAGGGCGGGTTCAACTACCTGGTCGATCTCGCACGCTGAGCAGCGCGGCCGCGATCAGCGTCTTGGCGTCCTGCGCGTCGCGCAGGACCTCAGCCAGAGGCGCGAAGCTGGCCTCCAATTCCTCGTCCTGGTCGTGGGCGAGCCGAGCCGTCGGGACCCGCTCGAGTCCTTGCGCCAGATAGAGCGAGAGCCATTCGCTGCAGAATCCGGGCGCGGCGAGGAACTCGCGCAGCAGGCTCCAGCGCTGCGCGCGCAGGCCGGTCTCCTCCTCGAGTTCGCGCTTCGCGGCGGCGAGCCGATCCTCGCCCTGCTCGACGCGGCCGGCCGGGATCTCGACCAGCCAGTCGCCGGCCGGGTGCCGGTATTGGCGCACGAGCGCGAGTCGGCCCTGCTCGTCGAGGGCCGCGATCGCGACCGCGCCGGAGTGCACGACCAGATCGAGTTCCTGCTCGAGTCCGGAAGGCAGGCGCACGCGCTCGCGCAGCACGTCGAAGATGCGGCCCGCGTGCACGACGCGCGTGGAGAGCAATTCGACGCGCGCGTGCCGTCGCAGTCCCACCGCGCGAGCCCTACCAGCCCTCTTCGGCCGATTCGCGCGCGCGCCGGCGCGATTCGTTGGGCACGAGTTCGACCTGGCGCGCGAGTCCCGCGGCGAAGGCATCGATCATGTTTCCGATGTCGGCGCGTGCGTGCTGGTGGGCGATGCCGGCGAAGCGTTGCAAGACCTTCTGCACGCGCTTGAATTCCTTCAGCACCGGCTGGTCCTTGCGCTGCTTGCTCTCGAGCCGCAGCCGCAATTGCGCCACCTTCTGCTCGAGATCCTTGATGCGTTCGTCCTCGCTGCGACGTTGGTAACTGCGCTTGGCCATCGAATTGCTGTGCAGGAATCGCGTCTGGAATTCGATGCTCGCGGCGCCCGACGCAGGAGCGCGCGCATGCTTGCGAGGCTCACGGAATCTATTCGATCGCGTGCATGCGAGCAACGCATCCGCTCGTAATTCTTCGATGATCCTGCTATGCTGAGCGACTCGCCCGCCTGCCTCGGCGGGGGCTTCGGACCGGTCCATGACCCTTCACAACGACGTCGAAAGAGTCCTCTTCACGGAGGCGGAGATCCTGGCCGGAATCGACCGCGTCGCGAGGGAGGTGACCCGCGCCTACGACGGACGAGATTTCACGGTCGTGTCGGTCTTGAAGGGTTCGTGCGTCTTCGCATCCGACTTGATCCGCGCCATTCCGATCCCGCTCGAACTCGCGTTCCTCTCCGCATCGAGCTACGGCGACGGGACCGAACCCGGGCGCCTGGAACTGAGTTTCCTGCCGACGGGAAACGAGATCGAGGGGCGCAATCTGCTGCTCGTCGATGACATCCTCGACACGGGACGCACGCTCTTCGCCGTGCGCCGCGAACTCCTGCGGCGCGGTGCGCGCGAGGTGCGCACCTGCGTGTTCCTCGACAAGTCGGCCCGCAGGGCGGTCGACTTGCGGCCGGATCACCGCTGCTTCGAGGTCGAGGATCTCTTCGTCGTCGGCTACGGCCTCGATTTCGCGGGCCGCTACCGCAACCTGCCCTACGTGGGGGCCTTGCGGCAGGAGATCTTCTCCGCGCCGCGCGCGCCGAGAGCCTGAGAACGGTGGCCTCCTACATCACCATCCCTCCCGAACGTGCAGGCCTGGAGCTCGACGAGTTCCTGTGTCTCACGTATCCGCTGCTCAACAAGGGCTTCCTGCGTACGAAGGTGCGCGAAGGAGCCGTGCTCGTCGACGGCATGCGCGCCACGCCCTCGCAGCGCCTGCACGAGCACCAGGTGCTCGTCATCAGCTTCGAGGAGGACGAGTCCTTGCCCGAGGCACCCGTCGCGCCGACCGTTCGCATTCCGGTCTTGTACGAGGACGAGCACATGCTGGCTGTCGACAAGCCGAGCGCGCTCGCGGCCGAGCCCGAACGCTGGGCCAAGGCCAACGCCAGCCTGGCGGGTGCGCTGCTCGAGCTGGCGCTCGAGCGCTCCGAGGTCGAAGTCCCTACTCCCACACAGCCCACGCCGGGCCTCGCGTTCCGTCCGCGACTCCTGCATCGGCTCGACAAGGACACCACGGGCGTCGTGCTGGTCGCGAAGACGCTGCTCGCCGAGCGCGTGCTGCGCACGGCGTTCGAATTCGGAGCCGTCGAGAAGCGCTATCTCGCCCTGGTCGAAGGCGACTACCCCTTGGCGGATGATGCTTCGGAAGTTATCGACCTGCCGATCGGCCCGGACGAGCGCCGCAGCGGACGCATGCGCGTCGACCGCAAGGAGGGCAAGCCCTCGCAGACTCGCGTGCGGATCGTGCGGCGTTTCCGCGGCTATTCGCTGCTCGAGTGCCAGCCGCTGACCGGACGCACGCATCAGATCCGCGTGCACCTCTCCGAGCTCGGTTTCCCGCTGGCCGTGGATCCCTACTACGGCCGGCGGCGCTCGCTCTCGCTCTCCGAGTTCAAGCGCGACTATCGCCGCAAGCGCGGGGCGCTCGAGCACCCGCTGATCGAGCGCCTGACGCTGCACGCCAGCGCGATCGACTTCCCGGACGCCGCTGCGCTCGACGCGACGCGAGCGCTCACGCCGGCCGATTTCGCCGGCGCCCGGCGCATCCGTGTCGAGGCTCCGCTGCCGCGCGACTTCGCGCGGCTCGTGAAGCAGTTGGAGAAGGCCCGTCCGGCCTGAGAGACTGGAGCGCTCATGAGGATCAAGCACAGGCCCGAGGACTTCCGCGTGCGCGAGCTCCTGGCGGAGGGCTACATGAAGGGCAGCGGGCGCCACCGCGTCTACCGCGTCAAGAAGCGCAAGCGCACTTCGTTCGAGGCCGCGGCCGTGCTGGCCGAGCTCGCCGGCTGTCCCGTCTCCGAGGTCGGCCTGGCGGGCCTCAAGGACCGCCAGGGAGTCACGATCCAGTACATGAGCGTGCCGGTGAAGAAGCCGGTCTACCTGAGCGAGCTCGACCTCGTGATCGAGCCCGAGGGCTTCGCCGACGAGCAGCTCGAGAGTCGGCACTCGCAGGGGAACGCCTTCGAAGTCCGCATGCGCGGCCTGCTGCAGAGCGAGCTGACGCAGCTGGAACCCGAGCTCGAGGCCGTGCGCGCGCACGGCGTGCTCAACTATTTCGGCGAGCAGCGTTTCGGGAACCTGCGCTTCGGGCAGGGCTGGATCGCGCGCGAGCTCGCGCTCGGAAAGCACGAGAAGGCGCTCGAGCAGCTCTTGTGCGCGCCCTCCGACCAGGACGACGAGCATCACGCGCGCATCAAGCAGGCCTGGCGCAAATCCTGGGGCGACTGGCGCAGCTGTCGCGACATTGCCGGCCGCGCGGGCGCGCACCACTCGGCCTTCGAGCACCTGGCCAAGCATCCGACCGACTTCGCCGGTGCGTTCACCTTCATCTCCTCGCGCCTGCGTCTGATCCACCTCTACGCCTGGCAATCGCACCTCTGGAATCGCACCGTCGCGACCTGGGTGCGCGAGACGCACCCGCGCAAGGACGTCTTCTGGATCGAGTCGCTCGAGGGACGCCTGGTCTTCCAGCGTGGCCCGCTGCTCGAGGATCCGGCGTTCCGCAACCGCTGGCGCCTCCCCGGACCGCGCCTCGAGGACGTGCAGAACCCGCGCCAGCGGGAGCTGTACGAGAAGGCTCTCGCGCTCGAGGAACTCAAGCCCGAGCAGTTCACGATCGAAGGCATCAGCGGGTTCCAGCTCAAGGGCGAGGACCGCGAGCTCGTGATCCACCCGCGCCGGCTGCGCTCCGAGGAGATCGGTCGCGCGAATGAAGAGGGACTGGTCGACATCAAGCTCGCGTTCGAGCTGCCGCGCGGCGCCTATGCGACGATGCTGCTCGGGCGTCTGTTCCCGGCCGCCGAGGCGCCCGGCGCGGAGGACCCGCGCCACGCCGACCGCTTCAAGCAGAGCCGCCGGCGCGAGGATCCGCGCGGCGGACCGCGCCGCGGAGGACGCGGCCCGAGGAAGCCATGACCCCGAAGGAGGAAGTCGTCGTCGGCGTGATCGGCGGTTCGGGCCTGTACCAGATCGACGGCCTCGTGGACGTGCGCGAGGTCGAGCTCTCGACTCCTTTCGGACCGCCCAGCGACGCCTACGTCACCGGCGCGCTCGACGGCGTGCGCATGGTCTTCCTGCCGCGCCACGGTCGCGGACATCGCATCGGACCCTCCGAGATCAACTTCCGCGCGAACATCTGGGGCATGAAGCGCCTGGGCGTCACGCGCATCGTCTCGGTCTCGGCGGTCGGTTCCATGCGCGAAGACGTCCAGCCGGGCGATTTCGTGGTGATCGACCAGTTCTTCGATCGCACGCGCCACCGTCCCGACACCTTCTTCGGCCAGGGCTGCGTGGCGCACGTCATGTTCGCCGATCCCGTCTGCCCCGAGGTGCGCAGGGCCCTGCTCGCGGCCGGAGGCAAGCTCGGATTGAACGTGCGCGACGGCGGTACCTACATGAACATGGAGGGGCCCCAGTTCTCGACGCGCGCGGAGTCGCGCCTCTACCGCAGCTGGGGCATCGACGTGATCGGCATGACGAATCTGCAGGAGGCCAAGCTCGCGCGCGAGGCCGAGATCTGCTACGCCACGATCGCCATGGCGACCGACTACGACTGCTGGCACGAGACGCACGAGGACGTCACGGTCGAGGCGATCATCGCGGTGATGCAGCGCAACGTCAGCAACGTGCGCAAGCTGATCCAAACCGCCGTTCCGCGGCTGGCCGGCGCGCGCGGCTGCGCGTGCGGCCGCGCGTTGGCCAGCGCGATCATGACCGCGCCCGAGCTCATCCCGGCGGACACGCGCGCGCGGCTGGCGCTCCTGATCGACAAGTACCTGCCCAGGAGCTGACCGATGCGCGCTTCCGCAGGCTTGCCGCTGCTGCTGCTCTTCCTCGCCTGCCGGAGCGGGCCCTCGGACGCGGACGCGCTCGAGTGGCAGAGGAGGCAGCTGGAGAAGAAGCCGCCGCCCAGTGCGGCGCCGGCCCCCGCGCAGGCCGCTCCGGTCGGGCTCTTCAAGCACGCCGGACCGCCCGTCGCGCCCGGCGGAACAGGTCCGGCGCGCTTCGCGCTGCTGGCCTACGAGGCCTTCGATGCCGAGCGCGCGCTGCAGCTGGTGGAGTTCGTCGACCGCTTCTGGCGCGAGCCGGGCAACGACGGCTACGAGGCCGTGCTCGCGCGGCTCAAGGAGGAGCTCGCGGGCCTGCGCTTCGGCGAGGATCCCACGCGCACGCTGCAATGGATCGAGACCCCGCAGAAGGACCCGGCCTGGACGCCGCTCTCCGGCAAGCTCACGCTGCGAACGCAGTCGGGCGAGCGCGTGCTGCACGCCTTCGACACGCCCGAAGGCCGCGACCGGCTGATGCTGCCGAAGAACGCGCCCTCGGCCGAGGTCGAGGGGCCGATCGCGCTCACGCTCGAGAGCGTGCAGGCGGGCAGCCTGCTGGTGCTCGAGGGGCGCGCCGGACGCAAGCTGCTCGAGGATGCGCGCGGCCGCGGCGCGGCCGCCGTGTTCTCGGCCTCGCTCGAGGCCTACAACACCGACAAGAGCGGCCAGGAGCGGCACCTCGACGCGATCCAGTACGCCAGCGCGCCGTCGGGCACGACGCTGCCCGTGGGCCAGATCTCGCGCCGCTCGCTGCAGGCGATCCGCGAGACCCTCGCGGCCGATCCGGCTGCACGCCTCTCCTTCCACGCCGCGGTCAAGACCGAAGAGCGGCCGCTGCACACGCTGGTCGCTACGCTCGTCGGTCGCACGGATCCGGACTCGGCGATCGCGCTCGCGGCGCACGTGCAGGAACCCGGCGCCTCCGACAACGCCAGCGGCGTCGCGACGCAGCTTGAAGCGCTGCGCGCGCTCGTCGCGGCGATCGACTCGGGTCGCATCGAGCGTCCGGCGTACTCGCTGTGCTTCGTCTGGGGACTCGAGATGCGCCAGAGCTCCGTGCTGCTCGAACAAGGCGGGAAGAAGATCCTAGCGGCGGTCGTGGGCGACATGACCGGCGAGTCGCGCGCGGCGACGGGCGCCTTCCCGCTGCTCGAGCGCCCACCCGATCCGGGAGTGATCAAGGCGCTGCCGCCGGACGTGCACACCGAGTGGGGCGCCTCGGCGGTCGAACTCACGGACAAGCATGCCAGCGGGATCGCGCTCGTCGCGCGCGTCGCCATGCACGACAGCGCGCTCGCGGCCGGCGGCTGGGAGACCAAAGAGCACCCTTTCGAAGGCGGAAGCGACCACCAGGTCTTCATCGGCAAGGGCATTCCGGCCGTGCTTTTCTGGCACTTCACCGACTTCACGTACCACACGAGCCTCGACCGCCTGGAGATGGTCGACGCGGACGAGATGCGCCGCATGGGCACGGCGATCATCAGCTGCGCGATGGCGCTGGCCGACCCGCGGCCCGCCGATCTCGAGCGCTACCTGCGCACGCTGCGGCACGAGATCGCGCTGCGCATCGGTGCAGCCGAGCAGGCCAAGGACGCAGCGCTCGCGCAGCGCTGGTCGGACTGGGAACCGCTCGAGCGCCAGTGGCTGCGACGCCTGTGTCTCGGCGAGAAGGCGGGCGAGCTGCCCGCGAAGCCGGCGCGCAAGCCCTAGCGCGCGTTGGATGACGCGCGGCGGCGTTGCTTCTGCTGTGAGCAGCCGTCGAGCTTGCTCACGCGCTTCGCCGCCACCGGAAGGCGCGTGAAGAATTGTGCCGGACGCAAGGGCCGACGCACGAGCTCGCCGCCGCAGTTGGGGCACACGCCGCCGAGCTGCGCGGTGCAGTCGGCGCAGAACGTGCACTCGAACGAGCAAATGAACGCCGCAAGCTCCGCGGACGGGAGCTTGCGGTCGCAGCATTCGCAGTTGGCGCGGAGTTCGAGCATGTGTGTTCCCTCGTGCGAGTTCGCGTATGCTACTCGCAACCTCGGTCCATGGGGAGCAAGCGTTATGCGAGAAATCGAACGGAATCCGATCACACGTCGCGACGTTCTCGGTGCTGCAGTCGCGAGCAGTCTCGCCTTGACGTGCAGCAGCGCGCGCGCCGATGATCCGCCGCTCACTCGCGCGACGAGTTCGAGCGTCGCGCGCAGCTCGTCGAAAGGACGCGCGCTGCTCGTCGGAAGCACGAACGCGCTGGCAGGAATGAAATTGCACTACGCCGCGTTGCTCGCCGGTGCAGATCCGCTCGACGTCGCGATCGAAGTCGTGAAGGTCGTCGAGGCCGATCCGAATGACCACAGCGTCGGCCTGGGTGGTCTACCCAACGAGGACGGCGTGGTGCAACTTGACGCGGCCGTCATGTACGGCCCGCGCGGGAAGGCGGGAGCGGTGGCTGCGTTGGAGAATATCCTACACCCCTGCGAGGTCGCGCGTCTCGTCCTCGAACGCACCGATCACGTGCTCCTGGTAGGCAAGGGTGCCTACGAGTTCGCGCGCGAGCACGGACACGCGCACGTCGACCTGCTGACCGAGCCGGCGCGGAAGCGATGGCTCGAGTGGAAGGAGACCCTCAGCCCGAAGGACGACAGGTTGCCGCCGCCGCCCAAGCTGCCCTACGAAGCGAACCTCGGGAGTGCGCGCGAGACCCCGCGCGTGGCCCATGCGCCTGCCGATCCGGCTGCCGAACTGCGTCGCTGGCGCCGGGAGCGCGTCACAGGCACGGTGCACTGCTCCTCGATGGCGACGAATGGCGCGATCGCATGCACCACGACCACCTCCGGGCTGGCTTGGAAGATCCCCGGACGCGTGGGGGACTCGCCGATCATCGGTGCGGGCCTCTACTGCGACCAGGACGCCGGAAGCGCCGGGTCGACCGGCCGCGGCGAGGCCAACCTGCTCTCCTGTGCGAGCTTCCACATCGTCGACCTCCTGCGTCAAGGACGGAAGCCAGTGGATGCTGGCATGGAAGTTCTGCGGCAGATCGTGCGCCAGACCCAGCGCCAGGCCCGCTACCAGCCCGACTTGCTCGACGCGCAGCGCAGGCCCGACTTCGACCTCCAGTTCTACATCCTGGGGCTCGACGGAACCGTCGCCGGCGTCTCGCTCAAGGAACAGGGGAACTACGCGGTCTCCGATCCGGAGAACGGACCGCACCTCGCCCAGCTCGAGGTGCTCCAGGCCTAGCGCCCCGTCAGGCAGACCCTGAACTCGTCGCCATCGATCGCACCGTCCCCGTTCGTGTCGAGCGCTGCGAACACGGCTGCGATGCGAATCGGGAACTGGATCGGATTCCCGAGCCCGATCAAGTCTCCGGATGTGATCCGGCCCCCGCCGACGGGGTCGAGACGACGGAAGAGCGGCACCGGGCCCGCGATTCGGGGAGCGAGCGGCGTCGCGCCTTCGCGCTCGTCGCGGGGGAAGCGCTTCCCGAAGAGCTCCTCGACGGAGCTCACCCGCGGCGGCGGGCGCGAACGGCGCGCCGGATCGAGGAACGCGGTCAGGTCGGCGGCTTCGTCCTGCTCCAGGCGTTGGCTGCCGTCGCGGTCGAACTTGGACATGACCACGTCGGGGTCCAGGCGCGATTTGCGCTTCGCGAGGAACGTTCGTAGCTCGGAACGGTCGAGCGTCTGGTCGGCGCCCCTGCCCTGGCGCGGAGGGCGCTCGCCCGCGGCCGAAGTCCCGCCTCGGGCCGGATCGTCCTTGCCGAGGGGCGCGGAGAAGGCGCCGCCGTTCCGGAGGATCTTCTCGTAGCGCGTGCGGAACTCGTCAGGGCTGATGCGGCCGTCACCGTCCTGGTCCCAGAGTGCGAACGAACGGCGGTCGAGCTCCATGCTCGCCGTCGCCTCCCGGATCGTGATCCAGCCGTCCCCGTCGTAGTCGGCGGTCTCGAAGTACTGCCTGGCGGTCCCCGGTGAGAGGTTCGACGCGCCAGCCGAGGCGTTGGCGGGGGATCGGCCCACGGGGTTGGGGGCGGAGCCGGCCGGCGGGAGGGCGTCGTCGCGATTGATCACGATCGTCACCAGGTCGACGCGCGTGTTGGTTCCATCCGAAACCGCGAGCTGGAACGTGAGGCTGGTGTTGGGCGGGCACTCCGGTGCCGTGAACTTCGGCGCCTTCGATTTGATGTCGTTGAGCTTGACGCTCGGGCCGGCGATCTGGCTCCAGGAGTAGGTCAGCGCCTGGCCCTCGGGGTCGACGCCCGAACCTGCGAGGCTGACGACCTCGTTCGTGCTGACCGCCTGGTTCGTGCCAGCGGAGGCCCGCGGTGGATCGTCGTCGCGGTTGATCGCGATCGTGACCAGGTCGACCCCCATCGAGCTACCGTCCGAGACGGTGAGCTGGAACGTGAGGTTGGCATTGGCCAGCCCATCGGGCGCCGTGAACGTCGGCTTGGGCGAGTTGCTGTCGCTGAGCTGGACGGCCGGGCCTGCGGTTTGCGTCCAGCTGTACGTGAGCGCCTGGCCTTCGGGGTCGACGCCGGACCCGCCGAGCGTGACGACGTCGGTCTCGTTGCCGGTCTGGTCGGGGCCGGCGGAGGCCGTCGGGGCGTCGTTGTCACAGCGGATCTCGACCACGACGGTGTCCACGCCGGTGGCGCCGCCATCGGAGACCGTGAGCTGGAACGTGGCGCTCGTGTTCGCGAGACCCTCGGGGGCCTTGAACGTCGGCGCCGGCGCACGCGCGTCGCTCAGGGTGACGGGCGGACCGCTGGTCTGCATCCAGGAGTGTTCCAGCGCCTGCCCCTCGGGGTCGACCCCGGATCCGGCCAGGGTCACCAGGTCGTTCTCGTTGACGATCTGGTCCAGCCCCGCCTGTGCGCTCGGCGGGTCGTCGCCGTACACGACCTCGATCGTGACCGTGTCGACGCTCGTGCTCTTGCCGTCGGTAACCGCGAACTGGAACGTGTAGCTCGCATTGCTGAGGCTCTGGGGGGCTTGGAACGTGGGCGAGGCCACGTGGACATCGCTGAGCGTGACAGGTGAGCCCGCCGTCTGCGACCAGACACAGCTCAGGGCCTGCCCTTCGGCGTCGAAGGAGGCGCCGGCCAGCGTGATGAGGTCGTGATCGTTCACGGTCTGATCCGGGCCGGCCGACGCGATCGGCGGGTCGTCGTCGCGGTCGAGGGCGATCGTGACCGTGTCGAGGCTCGTATTGCGGCCGTCGGAGACCGCGAGCTGGAACGTGACGCTCGTACTCGTGACCCCCTCCGGCGCAAGGAACGTCGCTGTGGCGGAACTGGCCGAGCTGAGCGCGACCGGCGGTCCGGCCGTCTGCGTCCAGGAGTAGGTCACCGGCTGTCCCTCCAGATCGATTCCCGATCCGGCCAGCGTGATGACGAGGCCTTCGCCGACGGTCCGATCCTCGCCGGCGATGGCCGTGGGCGGGTCGTCGTCGCGGAGGATGCCGATGGCGACCGTGTCGACGACGGTGTTGCTGCCATCCGAGATCGCGAGCTCGAACGTGACGCTGGTGTTCGTCAGCCCCTCGGGCGCGACGAACGTCGGGTCGCTGGCGTGGATATCGCTGAGCGCGACGGGCGGCCCGGCGATCTGCGTCCAGGTGTAGGTCAGCGGCTCGCCCTCGGGGTCGGCGCCCGTGCTGGCCAGCGCGACGAGGTCGCTCTCGTCGACGGTCTGGTCGGGTCCGGCCGAGGCCTTCGGTGCGTCGTTGATCCTGCGGATCTCGATAATAACCGTGTCTTCGCTGGTGTTGGTGC
>Ga0315912_10000355_pt1 | contig 91430 bp, 77 predicted proteins | sample VfabasoilMG_FD_204469 | JGI IMG/M metagenome (GOLD analysis project Ga0315912, IMG submission 204469) | Garden soil microbial communities collected in Santa Monica, California, United States - V. faba soil | ecosystem: Environmental > Terrestrial > Soil > Garden | place: USA: California... | reverse complement strand
CGAGTGCCGTCAGGCGAGCCTTGATCGTCGCGAGCGGCAAGCGGTCACGTTTGCGTAGCAGCTTGATGGCCTTGAGACGAACCGCGTGGCTTTTCGTGTAGACGGTGGCCGGTCCGCGATGAGCGGGTCGCGGGATGAGGCCTTCCTTGATGTAGTGTCGGATCGTTCGAACCGGCAGCCCGGTCGTGCGGCTGAGTTCCTCGATCGGATAGCCGGACGTCGCCGTCGCGGAGCCTTCGACCTGGGTGCCGGGACGGGGCGAAGGAGGATCAGCCGATCTCGACATAGGAAGGGTTGAGGACCGTCACGACTCGAGGTTCATCGCGCCGGATCTTCACACTCGAATATACCCATCATGTCTAGACCGGGGAAGACGTAACAGCCAAATACCCAAGTCATGTCAAGATCGGTTGAGACGTAACAGTCGAATACCCAAGTCATGTCGAGAACGGCCGAGACGTAACAGTCGAATACTCAAGTCATGTCGAGAACGGCCGAGACGTAACAGTCGAATACCCACGTCATGTCGAGACCGGGTGAGACGTCACAGCCGGGAGTCTCAAACCGCCTTGTAGCGCTTGGCTCGCTTCTCGCCGGTGACCGAGATGGTTCCTTGTTCGGCCATCTCGTTGAGCGCACCTCGGATCTGGCTCTGGCTCGCTTCGACCCCGGCATCGGCAAGCATGTCCTCGATGGCACTCATGGCCAGCCAATCCGCGCCATTCCAGTGCTTGAGAATCTCGGTTTGGAGCCCCTCGGGCGGTTCGCCGACGGGTTGAGCGGACCTCGGCTTCGAGGTGGACGACTCGACTTGCGGCAGCGAACCCTGGGGCGGAGCCGGAAGGGCACGAATCCGAGGTTCTTTCGAGGAGGACTTCGTCGCTTTGGTGGGTGAAAGTGAATTCCCCACGAGATCTCGGATCGCACTTTCAATCGCGGACAGAAGATCTCCCGCGAGATCTCGCAGCTTTGCGACTTGTGCGACCCTGCACGTTCCGACGAGTTCTTGGAGTTCGTCGGCCGTGAGCGAACTGAGCTCCTGCAAGGAGTAGTCCATCAAGTTCCAATTCTCGGGTTCTTCCGCGTCATCGGCCGCTTCCGCCCCGTCCGAATCGGTCACCTCGTGGGCTCCGCGTTCGTCCTCGAACTCCATCCGTTGGGGACCATCCATCCGTCTCGCACGAGCTCTTGCCATCGAATCCACGTAGCAAAACAATCCCGCGAGTTTCAATCCCATCTTGAGGCGAACGGATCCGCGAGGGGCCTTGGGCATCGTATCGGCGGCCAAGCGATAGAAGGTCCGAACCGAGGAGATCCCGTGGGCATCTTTGTAGTCGGGGACCGTGAAGTGACCCCGCACACGATCGAAGTCGACGGGCTCGAGCGCGACATCGGTCATCGCCGGTCGTTCGCCGATCTTACACGCGCCCAAATCGGGCTCGTCGGGGTTCGGGGTCTCGTCCTGGTTGCCGTGACTGAAGACGCCAAACCGAAAGCTCACTTCGTTGCGCGTGTGCCCCGCTTACTGGCCGATCCTGCCGTCGCGTAGATTTCGGCACCCACTTTAGGTGATCACAAGGATCGACTACGCACTCGCTCCAACTTATCGTGTCGAGATCGATGCGCGGTATGAGTCGGCATCCTCGGGCAGCCGGCGCCGTGGTGCCCGGTAGTTGAAAGCCAGCAGCCCATGCTGGCGCTACCCGGTCGTTCTGGAATAGTTTCCGGAATGGACGGGGATTGTTGAGCAACGGTAGAGGGATGGACACTCAAGGGCTCAAGCAGCGGATCCATGTCCGCATCTACGGGAACATCGTGGAACGCTGGCGCCAATGCTTCGATCGGCGGCGGACGCTGGCCGAACAGCGCTTCGTGGAGGCAGACCACGAAGGCGTATTGATCCGCGTCGCTTGCTTTGCTGAAGATAGCGTCATCACGGGCCGCGATATCGCGGCCTCGCTACCGCGATCATCGCTACCTCCTACGTTTTCGAATACACCGTCCGAGGCGCTCTATGACCTCCCTCTCAAGGATGCGACCGCACGCAACACGAGCGATTTTCAGCGCCGCTACTGTGAACGGCTATTGTTGCGTGCCGGCGGAGAGATGAAGAAAGCCGTCGCGCTCAGCCAATACAGCTGACGAAATTTGTCCTTCACACAATGAACCAGGAGACGTCGATGACGCCGATGGTGTGGATTTTCAAGCATCGGTGAGGAATCGTTCGTAGCAAATAAGGATCGCCCTCGCTGGGCGATCCTTATTGCTGGTTGCTCGTTGCCTATTCTGTCTGACCGAGTTCCACCATAAGGAATATTTGATTCATGGGGAAATCGTCCGTCTAAAATAGCAAGACTGATGTTAACCTCCCTGAGCCGAGGCCCGAACAGGCGTGGGTGCTGGTTTGTGGACGACGGGTAACGCCCGGAAGCCAAAACAGTGCGAACATGACCCGCAGCCCGACCCTGCCGAATGAAACGGGGATATAGCGGCACCGGGTCGTGTTCAAGTTTTCGATGGCAAATCGAGCCATCGTTTTGTATGGGTATGCTATCGGTGCGAGTTTGGGCCAACGCCTGGTCGCGCTGACGCGCGGCTATGCATCACCCGGAGAGATAAAACTGATCCCGTGGAACACTACGGTCGCCGCGGCCGAGTTCTGTCGAAACAGCGTGACTTCGAAAAAGTAGAGGTTTCTCGTATCGAGTGCTTCATCCACCGATGCCTCCGTGGTCGTGTTAGTCGTTACGTTGGAAGCGTTCGAGGTTGCTGTGCCCGAGATCCCCACCGGTGAAACTCCGATGTTTTCGCGCCGGAGGAGGCGCGCTGTCACACTCGCCGAGCTTTGGTTGCCACCTTCATCGCGATACCACAATGTGAAGGTCTCGAAATGGGCGCGGCCCTGGTTGTCCTCGAGCGCCGATTGATGCACAGGACAAAAGATGCGAACGGTTCCGGTCTGTGCCGACGACGCGAACGCCCACGATCCATTGGAGATGACGACTTGGGATGGATTGTCAGGCTGGCACGCGCTTGCCGGAATGCTCTCGGCAGCGTTCCCCTCGAAGACGTCGGCATGAGCCCGCTCGGGGTTGATGACTGCTGCGGTTACAACGACGGCAAGGAGCGCCATGGCTCCGCCCACACGTTTGATGGTGATGTTCATATGTTAGCTCCGTTGGTGAAGCGCATGAAAACGGCACTCGTAAAGGCGAGTAGCGTATTCACACGACGAGGTCCTTCTAGCACCTGCTTTCACGTCGCTGCAATGTTCCGTGGGGTCCGTTTGCAGAAAAATCGACGTCCATTCTTCGGTCTGCGAAAGCGAGTGTTGAGTGATTACGTAGCCCGCGTAAAGGAGACATCACTTCCGGAATAGGCCCTGGAAAGGATGTTTTTCTCGCCCGTTGAGGAATGTATCGTCGGTGATCACCCGATCGGGCGGGCAAGATGCGAGCCTTGATTGCAGTTCTGGCATAGGTGGATTGAGCGCTCGGCGGATGTTCGAGGACTAGAGGATCAAGCGGATCTAGTACGTCACACGGATAGGGCAACGAAACGATCGGAATCTCCAGAAGCAAAGACCAGACAATCGCGGACGCGGTGCCTTCTTCGGCTAGTTTAGGTGTCGTTTGTTGAGTTCCCGCTTCGATGGAGAGGCTGGCCTCCGGCCCCCATCGAACTTGCGTGACGGCGCGAGTGCGGCGAGTCCCGCGAGCCGTTCCTGTCTAGCCATGAGCGGCGAAGAGCGGTCCTGACGGGACCGATCGGCGTTTGGGGATGGCGACGAGCTGCAACGTCGCACGTAGTCAGCCGAAGTTGTCTCGGGCACACTACGAGCGCCGAGCAACGCTACTGAGGAAGTCGGGTCGTGTTCTCGGACATACAGCGAACCGATCGGTACTTTAGGGCATGGACTGCGGACAGCCCGTGAACTCGAACGGTTCGCAGTTTTCGAACCAGGCGCCCGGTACCTGACAGGAATCGAGGAGCATCCCTTCGATCGGTTCGAAGGTCAGACACGCCTCATACCATTCGACTGGTTGCAGTTCACATCGAAGGGGTTCGCCGAGACTCGGAGTACAACTATCCGCATTTTGGAGGCCGCCCACGCAGTCGATTTCTTGAACCAGCGCGGTTCCGTCGCCGACCAGAATCACGACTCCGTTGTCCGGCGGGCCCCCGTAGCTCTCGAAGTAATCCAGTCGGACCACGGTTCCATTCGAGGCCCCATCGAGGAGTGCTTGATAGACGCAGATCGAACCGGCGCCGAGAGGGGGTAAATGGCAGAGATCGTAGTCGCAGCTGTAGCTGATGGTTGGGCAGGTCATTTCTGCCGCGCACGTGAAGATCTCTTGTGGCGCAATCTCTCCGTCCGAGGTGTCATCGGAATCGTCGTTGGGTAGGGAGTCGCTGCTCGAATCCGAGGTGAGCGAATCTTCGAGGTCGATCGTTGCACCGATCTCCTGCGAGGGCCCCGAGCAACCGACGAGTGCGAAAAGGACCCCAAGTATCGTTCTCGAAGAGGATGGGTCACGCATTCCCCTCTCGTCTCCACCTCCGGCGGGATCTGTCATCGAGGATCCAAATCGCACGCCGAGGTGACAGCGGTGGTCAGTGTATTGGAGGGGTCGCGTATGAAAGCGCGGGCATGAGCCCGTCCTTCGATCTTGCGACCCGCGGCACAGAGCGCCATCGACCGATAACCCAAATGCTCGTGACGAAGTTGGCCCTCTGGAAAAGCTCGCGTGTACTCATCGAGGTAGCTCAGCGCCGCGTGGGGCTCACCTCGGCCAATCGCGAGTTTTGCATCCGTCATGAGCTCAACCTCGCGGTGGAGATCGTCGGCTGGGTTCACCGGATCGGGTGAGGGTTGCGTTGCATTCATGCCGCCGCGCGCGGTCCCACGCGTACGGAGAGGCCGTATGGAAGCCCTCCCTCTTGCGGGGGTGTTTATGGACGCCATCGGTGGTTTGGGATCGGCTGATGCCATCCCGGAATGGAGGCCTAGATCGATGAAAATAGGATCGGTGAGTATGGGCTTCGATGGGACACTCGCATGGGTATCCGCAGCCCGTCGGGCGGCCAGGCCACCGTTAGCGGCGGCGAGCAGGAGTGCGCCAACCATCGACATGGATGAAGCCAGTCCCTTTCCGATGAACAGACGAGATGAGACTTGCCGCAAATGGTCAACGATCGCGATCCAGAGGCGGTTTTTGGCCTGAACACGGGGCCGCGGTTCCGATCGTGTTGCCGGCGGCGCGTAACTGGAGGGTATGCCCTCGTGTTGGTGCGCCAGTGCCTCCCGAAGAGCGCGGCGCCCAGCTTTGATCCGCGAATACGCCGTATCGAGATTGAGGCCCAAGGTCGCCGCGAGTTCGGGTCCGCTCTGGCCTTCGAACATGTGGAGAATCACAGCGACTCGCTTGTCTTCGTCGAGATCGTCGAGTGCACGCGACACCCGCTGACGCATCTGGCGATGCTCGAACTCCGCTTCGAGGTCGAGTGCGAAGGTCACTTCGTTTGCCACGGCACGAGCCTTGCGTTCGGATCGTTGTGCCGCGCGTCGGTATCGGTATGCGACCCTGCGCGCGATTCCAAACAGCCATCCTCGCGTCGTACTACGTCCCTCGAATGTGGAAAGCCGGCGATGGGCGAGGACGAAGACGTCTTGTAGGGCGTCTTCGACGGCCGCGCTCGGCACGCCCAAGTGAGCCAACGTCGATCGGATGAAATGGATGTGCTTGCTGTAGAGGGCTTCGAAATCCCGGTCGTTCGCGGCCCTTGTATCAACGTCGCACACCGTGCCGAGCTCCGTCTCCACCAGTCGCCGATTCTGTCATGGAAATCGAACCTCGACGCCACCAATCAATCGAAGCCCTGCAGGTCCCGCGCGAAACAGTGTGTCGAGTCCGCGCACGTGAAATTGCGGACGCCGTAAACTGACAATGGCTTCCATGCCCAACCCGAAGGCAAGACGCTTGACCGGGGCAGATAGCACGGCGGCACCGACCGGTAGACCCCAAAAAAGGGACGCGGCGCTTCCATTTTGCGAGACACCCGGATTTGCCCGAGCTCGAACCCCGCGCACAAGGAAACGGACCCCGCGCGGAGGACACATGAACACCTGTGGCCCCTCCGAACTCCACGCCTGCACGAGCGGGTAGCAGCCGTAGCCATCGACCGGCGCTTACGGCGAGCGAAGTATCAAAGAGCGTTCGTAGATGATGGGTCGGAAAGGTTCGGCCTCGAGGCCGGTGAAATGCAGCTCGGCAAAGCCCCGTTGCTGCCGACCGTACGACAACCGCCACGCAGGTGGACGCGTGTTTTCGCGCCGGTTGGAACCTATCTTCTTCCCATACGCTGTTTCTGACCCGTGCGTTCCCAGGGCCTCGCTCTTGAGGCGCGGGTTCGGGGCGGCGTCTTGGGGCCGCTCCCTTCCTTTATGTGGAGGGAACGGCGAGTCGAAAACTCAGTTGCCGGCTCGGCGGTCCACGAGACGGGGCCTTACCCTCCTCGTTGGACTTGAGAAGCAAGCCGTGCCGCTGTAACCCAGCAACGATGGCCTCGGATGTCGTCGCTATCCCTCGAATGCGCATCGGCGAGTGCGAGCAGTTTGGACTGTTACCCGGCGCGTCAGATGATGGCGTTGTGTCGCGTCCAATGATGACGATCGCAATGGTGTGCAGGGGCGAAAACGATCCGTGTTTTTGCAAGGGCCATTTCAAGGATGGCCAAGAGCGAACCCAGACGATCGGTTTTTCGATGGCCATCGCAAGAATGGATCGGAGGGCCTCGAGTTCACGCGGTCGTGATGGCCATCGCAAGGTGGCTCGATGAGGACCCGAATGCTCGCTGCAATGATGCCCATCGCAAAGTGGACCGGGACGAATTGCACTCGTCGCGGTCGCGATGCCCATCACAACGATGCGCAATCGGGTGAGGATCAGAAGGGCAATGGGCCTTCGTTCGACGTCGGCATGCCGCTACGGTAGGCGAGCAACACCGTGTGCAGCGCTCCGGTGAGTCCTTGCAGATCGTCGAGGAGACGAGGATCAACGCAGTCTTTCGGAAGCTCGGCGATGGCATCCGCGAACACTTTTTCCCACTTCGATTGTCTTAAACGCACGCGTCAGGGCTGGCTTTATTTGGCGGTGCTAATCAACCTTGTATCTCGAAGTGTTGTCGGTTGGGCTGCGGCCGAGCACATGCGAGATGAACTCACTCTAATGGCACTGAACCACGCCTTTACCGAACCGACTTCGAGACACGAGAGGAAGCCATCCTGGCCATATTTGACTATGTCGAAATCTACTATAACCGTCAACGTAGGCATTCCCACAACGAATTTCTGAGTCCCACATCATACGAAATCTTGTTGGGTAAACTTCTGTAAGAATGTGTCCATTTTTTCGAGGCAATTCCAAACCTTCCTGGACAACTTGAGCCGCGCTTGCGCATCCCGAGCGTCGCCGCTGCATTGGTTTTGCTCGACAACACTCGACGAGATCGCCCAAAATCTCAGCTACGCCCAAAAAGGCAACCGCGCTCTGTCCGTCAAGGCTTCGACCCCATCCTCCTATCTCAGTTCGTGACCGGCAAATGAGCGCCCGCCACGTCGGCAGATCCGTCGGTCCCTGGTCGAGCCGCACCGTCGATATCGGTCCGCGGATCGCCCAACTGCCATCGCGCGACCCCATCGAACGGGTGTTCGCGCTTCAGTCGAAAATCACCGCGGTTGTAATCCTCGAACCACCGGCCCTCGACCTCAATCCCGGTGACATTGTCCGTCCCCGTGGTCCACGCACCCATGATCGCCGAATGAGAAATCGTCGCATTCGCACAATCGATGGCGTCGAGATCTCCACGCGCAAGCAACAAGGAGTTACGGACTCGAACCGCAGAGGCGTCGGTACAGACCATGGCTCGAGCCTCGAGCGCCCCACCACCGATCGATGTATAGATCACATCGGCGTTCCCACCGTCGATTTGCACAGCCGAAAGATCGTTGGGTCCACTCACGAATGAGTTGCGCAGGACCAACTCTCCGAATGCTTGCACTTGGACGCCACCCCCCGAATTGTCCGATACGACGGTTCGATCGAGCCATGCAACGCCCCCATCGAGCCGCACGCCCTCGCTGTCGGAATCTTGGATCGCGAGACGTTCCACGAACACCGCGGCCCCAGTCGACACGGTCAGCCCGGGGTCGCGGTCGATACCCTGCAGGATCGGCCGCTCGTCCGACGCGGCGAGAATCGCAATGGTCTGAGCGCCATCGAGAGTCACGGTTTCCGCATAGGGTGCATGCTTGTCGCGCTCGTGGAGAATGATCGTCCCGGCATCCCCGAGAGCCGACAATGCAGCGGTCACCGTCGTGTGATCTCGTTCGCCGTCCCCGTCGACATGCACGACCGCTTCCGTCGGCAGACAGGCCCCGGTCGAAAGCACGCAGCCCGCGGAATCGGGGCCCGGCGACGCGGCGGGACACTGCCCGTGGGCCGTACACGGCGTGCAGGTTCCGTCGACACAGATGGGACTCGTCACTTCGCAGGCCTCGAGCCGCGTGGGATTGCACTGCACGCAAACGCCATCGTCCCCGCAAACATCGGTGCCGACACCCAAGGCCGTGCACGCGGCGTCACCGTTGGGCACAGTATCGCATGGCACACAGATCCCGTCCTTGCACGCAGGCGCATCCTCCGAGGTGCAGTCCTCATGGGCGATACAAAGCGGATCACCGTACGGATCATTGTCCGAGCCCGTCGACATTGCATCGGAGCTCGCCCCCGATCCGAGAGGCCCTCCCTCCGTGGTGATTCCATCGGACAGGTCGAGCGAGGTTTCCTGTGCGTCGGAGGTCGTCGAAGTGCTCTCCTCCCCGGCAAAACCGTCGCATGCGATGCCGGGGTCTTCGGAGAGGCTCCGCACCATCCCGCAGGGGCTGTAGCAAACACTATCCGCCGGACGGCTCGGCATGCAGCCGTCATTGTTGTCGTCGACGAATCGGCAGGGTCGAACACCGCGCGTACAGTACGGCTTGTCGTTGCCATATTTCGAAACGCACCAAGCATTGCCCGATCGACTGACGCAATGATCGTCGCTCGGAACGAGGCCTTCGGATAATATGCAACCCGTCGCGAGTGTCTCACCAAGTGTGAGGAGAAGGATTCGGGTCGGCTGCATCGTGGTGGTTCCTAGAACGTCCCCGTCCAAAGGAGACCCGACATCGCGGGTAGGGCCAGGGGAACCACGGCAGCGCGCCGTTGCGGATGACGTTTCACGTACCATCGATCCACACCGATGAGTACGCCGCCGGTCACGAGTCCGGCAAGTCCGGTCCAAAGTAATGCCTCGCTCGCTGGGGTTCGATACCGCTGCTGCAGGTCCTGTTCGTTGTTGTTCGGTTCGTCCACCGTACGATCGGGCAAAGCCGTCTGCACGATGCCGAAGGTCATGAGGCCAAGGCCCATCGTGCCCACGGCAATGCCTGCAATCCCGAAGCCGCTCAACTTTCGGGGAGCGATGACCGTACCGGTTTCGGGTGCCGACGAGGTGACGACATACTTTGGGGAGAAGCGGGAAGCAGACGACGGCAGAGGCTTGATCCTGAGCAGCGCCAAGATGGCGTCCTGTTCGGTGGCAACGCGAGGACCGATGTCTTCGGGCGGACACTCTTCTTCGCAGACGAAGCTTGGAATCGCAAACTCCCCCTCCGGGCGCTCGACCTCGACGTGGATGACATAGGCCCAGTCGGGCCAGTTCTTCCATGTGAGGCCAATGTGCAGAACGACGTCTCGGCCCGAGGGTGAAACCCGCTCGATATCCAGCTGGTCGAGCAACTGTCGGTCGCGGACCGATTCGGGCTCGACGATGGGGACGTGAGCAAGCGCCAAGATCGTGGCGATGCGCGGGTAGATCTCACCGTACTGAAGTTCGAGATCGATGGCGTTGCTGTCCTCGCCAGCTCTCGTCATCGCGCTCATGTCCACAAAGATTCGTGTCGAAACATACTCCGGGTCGGGTGAGACGAGGTGGAAGAGCAAGGGGGCGAGGGTCTTCATCGATCGCGGATCCGGAGATTGCAAACCATGTCTCGGACGGTCGAGGATTCCCCTTCCAGGTGGATTCATCCCAGCGTTCGGAGGGAAGCACCTCAGACGCAACTTTGTCTCGTCCACCGCCATTCAGTCCCGACGTATTTGCGCGGCGCCGAGCGCTTCGCAGCCATCTTTGCGCGCTCGGGTGCGGGCCCCCGAGGCCCTCATTCCCTTCGGCCGCCACTCCGTCTCCCCTTATTGACGGTCGACCTCGGCGTGGGTCCTGCTTCGTCGCAAGTCACGGATTGGCCGTCAGCGCGACCGTGCACGCATGGCGGGAACAATCCCGTCGAATCGGAGTTCGCCGTTCCCATCCGTCCGAGCCGTCTGGCTCGTGCCATCGGGCAGGGGCGCCCGCCAGCGCTCACCCGTCATACCGTCACGCGTCGATTGCGGGGAACAGCAGCGCTCAACTGGAGACAGATCACCCGACCTCACCAGCCGAGGATGCTGCGATAGAGCTCGAGATACCGATCGGCCCGACGGCGCCATGTGCGTCGAACGACCGGGACGGTTCCATATTTCATCCCGATCATTTGCGTCAGCCCACAAGGCTCCCTCGATTGCGATAGAGCTCGCCGAGTCGCGCCATCTGTCGCGGTTCCAGCGCGATGCCCCAACCGCCGTGATGGGTGTCATTGGACGCGGCTTGCCAAGCGATATCCGTAAGGCCAGTGGGTGCGAATAGCTTGTCGGATGCGTATTCGAGAGGGGTCTTCCCGGTGGCCTTGCGCAATAGGGCGGCGATGACGTCCGAGCCAACCGGAGCTGTAGTTCCATACGGTGCCAACCGGAATATCGACCAGCGGTCGCGACAACATTACCTTTGCGGGATCGGATGAGGCGAACACCTCGTTTTCATTCAGCCCCTCCGTCCACTCGAGACCACTGCGCATGGTAAGCAGATCCTCGAGCGTCATGTTGTCCTTGTACGAGTCGCCCGCGTCGCGCCGGGCATGCGCCGAGGATGACGAATCGTCGAATCGACAGAGAAATCATATGCGCTCCGGGTTAGGACACGACTAGGAGGCGGGTCGGATCAGCAGGGTCGTATCACCGCCGAGGTTCGCGATGGAGTCGAACAAGAGCTGGGCCATGTATGCGAAGTTATGGGCATAGGCCCCTGGGTCGACCGTGTGGAGCTGATGGTTGTGCGCAGCTTGCATGAGCTGCGCATTCCAGTTCGCGAACCCAGTGGTTGCCGTATCGGCGCACAGGCCGTTGGTGGACGCACCATCGTCGACGAACCAGTACGGGTAGCGCCCGCTGCCGTAACAGATCGGTGACGGGGCCGCGACTTGCATCTGCAGGAGCACGAGCGTGTCCAGCCCGGCAAGCTCATCGGCGAGTGTCTCTGTGGTATTGCCGTCACCGTCGTAGTCGTCGAGGTGGACCTGCCGAATGAGGCGAGGCTCCCCCTGATCGGCGTGGCACGTCGCGCAGACGCTATCCCACGCATCGTCGATGAGGAACGTGTGCTCTGTCACGACCGGGGCGTGGCAGGCCGTGCATTGGGCTCGATTGGCGTGGACGAGCGTGCCGGCGTAAGTCTGTCCGTCGTATTCGTACCCCACGGCGGTCTGCGATCCATTGCGCACTCCGGCGGCGGGCAAATAGTGCACGTTCTTGAACCCGAGCTGACCTTTGGCGATGGCCTCGTCGATCGTCCCTTTGGATGCCCTGCCGGTGTGGCACGTCGCACACAGGTTATCGAAGCCGTCATGCTCGATCTCTCGACCGTCGGGATAGACGGTGTCGGTCACGTTGAGCACGTCGTACGTGTCCTCGAAGTTTTCGTGGCACGTGTAGCACTCGAGGCCGTTGCCGGTTTCGGGAATTTCGACCCCCGTCTTGAACTCCACGAAGAATCGATAGCCGAGCGCACCGCTGTGACATCTCGAACAGTTCTCGGACACGGCCTCGTCTTCGTCCCAGTTGCGGGCGGCTTCGCTCGCACCGTCGAAGTGCCCCGGAGCGTTGCGATCGGCACCTGCCATGTCGACCGGCTCGGAGATCGTCACATTGAGGTCGACGATCGAGTCGTGCAAGAGTTCGGTGACGTAGGGCGAGTTGTGGGCATAGGCCCCAGGGTCCCGCCGCGCCATTTGATAGTTGTACGCGCCGCGAAGCAACCGCGGCGTCCAGCGATCGAACCGATTGTCCGAGTTGATCTCGTTGTCCGCACACTCTCCGCTGCCGCCGCTTCCACTCTTGTACCAGTAGGGGTGAGCGTCTCCGTAGCAGATCGCTTGTCCGGAGATCTCGCTCGCATACCGTTGGATTGCCGTGTACAGCTTCTCCCGCAGCCCCTGAATCTCGAAATAGATCCCCTCTTCGGTATTGCCGTCACCGTCCTGGTCGACGCTCAATGATGCCAGCATCCGGATGTCGCGTGCGGCCACCACGTCCTGCGTGCCGGGGTGACAGGTCGAGCATTCGTTGAACTTGAGCTTGGTCGAATGTGCGTCGTGGCAGCCGATGCAGTCGTTTTGCTCGGGAACGTGTCGGAACCGCCGATCATAGACGAGCCCGGCATACTGATATCCACCGCGCACCTGACCTGCGAACAGGGTGGCCGCCGCGGGAAAGTTGTGAATGTTGAGGAACGAGAGCTCTTCGCTGACCTCGTCGTCTGCTGCCCCCGATGCGACGATCGCCTCTTCCACCGAGTCGCCCGAACCCCGGCCTTGGTGGCACGTCATGCAGCGTGCCTCGCCTCCGAGCCCATCGATTTGAACACCCGATGGAAAGATGACGGTGTCGAGTTCGTTGGCCGAAACGTTGTGACACGTTTCGCAATCGACGACCGACCCGGTGGGCGCCGGCTGATTGACGCGAAACCGCTCGGAACCGTCGTCCCCGAGGAAGTCGCGAAACCCCTCGCGACTGTGACATCCGGCACAGGAGGTCGGAATCTCACCGTCTTCGTCCCAATTCGTGAATGCCGGAGAGCTGGCATCGGCGTGGCCCGACATCTGCCATTCCTCGTAGAACGGCACCATCGAGCTGCCGTCCCCTTCGCCGCCTCCACCTGCCTCGACCACCATTACGTGCTCGGCCGATCGGTCGGTGTCATCACCTCGAGCCACGATCACGGTTTCGCCTGGGGCAACCCCCGTGACCAGACCGTTGCCATCGACGATCGCCACGCCCTCGTTCACCGACGACCAGCCGTAACCATGGTCGGTCCCGTGCCGGGTCTCGGCGACCAGCGTCAAGCTACCCCCCACCTCCAAGGAGTGCCCCCCCTGGATGACGATCTGGACGTCGCCATCCTCGGACTTCGCACACGACAGGACGACACATGCGGCCGATCCAACGGTCCAGAACGCGGCGTAGCTCCAACGGGAAGTGAGTCTCATGGCAAAGCTCCTTGTTCGATCCATGCGAGGATCTCGGCATACTCGGCGCTGCGAGTATCGAAGATGGTGCCCCCTCCATGCCCCATACCGGCGGCCTTGGAGAGCAGCCGACTGCTGGACGGAGCGTCGACGTCCACGAACTCGATCACGCTCGAGTAACTGGCCTCGATGTCATTGGCGAGAATGATGAATGCCGTTCCATTGGCTGCACCATCGGGCGAGTGACAACGCTCGCATCCATCGAGCAGGAGGTCGTGAATGTCACCGGAATAGGTACTGTTCGTCCCGCCGGCCGAGGTGTCTTCGGGTCCAGCCGGAGGAGCGTCGACGTCTTCGTCAACCCATTGCTCGCCGCGGGTGAAGCCAGCACACCCGGCGATCAGGGCGATCATGAGCAGCAGCCAAGGCCGCGGTGTCCGGCGTGTGAACTCAGAATTCATAGCCCAACGTGATCCTGAGGAAGTCGTCGTCTTGTTCGTTGGCCTTCTCGAGATTCCAAAAGAATTGGACGCCCCCATAGAAGCCCTCATATCGAACCATCACGGTGAGGTTATGGCTGCCCCGGTCGCGCTCGTCGATGCGAGTGTCGTCAAAATACAATCCGCGTCGGTTGTCGAATGTCTTGAGCCCCGCGCGATACTGGATGTAGATGAAATCGACGGTCGGGTAATAGCGCAGCGTGAGGTAGCTACCGAAGTGATAGTAGTCTTGGCCGGGCCCAGCTCCCGCCACATCCGCCCGCATGCCTCCCAGGGCGAACACGATGTCCTTGAGCACCGGAACGTGGCGTAGGCGCCAGAACTCGAGGTCGAGCGCCTGCATGAACAGCAGCCGGTCGAACTCCATGGGGGTGAGTTGGAAGGAATACCAAACCGTCAGCGGCAGTACGCTCAGTCCGATCCGATCGCCGAACCCCACGTTGACGTCCTCCAACGAGGAGAAGTCACTTTGGAGGTTCAGCACGGAATCCTCAGCGCGAAGGCGGTGCCCCTGGATGACGTAGATGTCATTGCCGATCGTGACGGGGCCGACGCGCCCTTGGACGTTTAACGATACCCCCGGAACGGCCCAGACGACCGGAAGCAGCTCCTGATCGAAGCCCGTCCGCCCACCATAGCTCGTGTGCATCAACGGCTCGTCGCCGAACGGGACCAATATCTTGCCCGCTTTGAGCAGGAACTGGACCTTTTTGTTCTTGGTCGAGAACCTGCCATTGAACTCGTAGAACTGCTGCGTGATGAGCTCGACGTTGAAGCCGAACGGATCCTTCGCGCCCGAGCGGGATAGGAACAAGAAATGGTGATAGGACTGAAACGCGTCCTGACCTTGGCCCTGAAATGGGTGGCCCCTGTAGTTGCGCCGCTCGTAACTGAAGTCGAACCGACCGTTGAGCCGTAGATGAAAGGGCAAGCTGAACGGGATGATGGGTGTGCTCGCGGCCGGCGGGGTGGGCAGCGCAGTGCCGTCTCCGAGTCGAGACTCGAGCTGCGGGCTGGCACCCGACATCGCGTCGATGGTGACGTCCGCCCCTTTGTCCGCCGCGGGGATGTGCGACTTGGCCCACTCGAGCACGAGCGCGTACCCCTGCGAGTCCACGGGCAATGGTGTGCCACCGCCGTGACTCTGACCGGAGGCTTTGGTCAGCAGCGGACTCGCGGTTGGGTCGCCGAGGTCGATCAAAGCGATTGTGCGGTCGAGATCGAGTGCAGGGTCCCGGGTGAGCACGAACCGCCCCGTGCCCGCCATTCCACCCGCGACGTGGCAGGTCGCGCACTTCTCCACGAGAATGCCGTGCACCTGCGGCGCGAACGGAACTCCGGCAGTGGCTTCGGGGGTCGATGCGTTCGTGGGCACCGCTACTGCGTCCGAGGCAGAGGCGGGCCCCGACGGGGACGGGGTACCGGCCGGAATGGATGAAGAGGCGGTGGGGGCCGGGGTGGATGAAGCAGGGGCGGCGGCCTGGGTCGCCGCCGCCCCGGCTACAGCTCCGGTCGTAGCCGCCGCAGTCGCTGCGCCGGCGGTCTCGCCCGCAGCGGGCGGTGCTGCTGCAGCCGCTCCTCCGCCCCGAGGGGTACCGGCGACAATCCAAGCGAGGACCGTTTCATGCTTGGACGAGCCAACGGGAAATGGAGATCCACCCCCGTGAGCTTGCCCCGCGGCCTTGGTGAGCAGCGGACTGCTGGGCGGATCGCCTCCCCGGGTGAACGCGCGGGTCGTCGTGTAGTCCTTCGCGGCATCGCCCGTGAGGACGAACTTGGTGCCGCCCGCAGGGCCACCAGGCTTGTGACACCCAGCGCACCCCGACTGCAGCAACGCGTGGACGCGCCCCGTATAGGTCACTCGCGGCGTGCTGGACTTCGTCTGAGCGGAGTCCGAACCGGGGGCCGTGGGCGTCTCGGGCCCTTCGGCGGGTGTCTCGGGTGCAGGGGAATCCGCCGGTAGGTCGTCCGGGGCGTCCTCGGGCACACTCGTCTCAGGGGGCTTGGTCTCTTGTTTGGGCTGCAGGTCGATCTTGTTGAGCAACTCGCGGCGCTTGTCGGCGGCCGACGGGGACGCATGAGCCGTGCCGATCCCCAACAACGTGGTTAGAAGCGCGATATGAGTTCGCCACCGCCTGCTAGGGTTTCGCATGGCAGGCCTCGCAAGTCATCTCGGCGATCGCGGTCGAGGCTTTGCCATCGTGACACGTGGCACAGAAGCGTCCTTCATTCATCTCCTTGTGCGTGAACCCGAGCGGATACGCGGGGAACGTCGCTGGATGGCACACGGCGCAGACGAAGGTCGCGTGGGTTCCATGTCGAAACAGAGCGGCATCGGGTGGGATGTCCCCTGGATGCTCCTTGATCACCGGAATGCGCACGGCATCCGGCATCATCGCGGCCGATAGGCCTTCGGGCTCCAGCGCCACCGCTGCGAGCAGACCCAAGAGGGGTACATACGCCCAACTACGCGAGCCGAATGGTTGAGCCACCGCGCAGGGTTGTCGCGGTGGGCTCGGGGGAAACAGCAGCCGCATGGGTCAGAGTCCCCCCGTCCGCCGGAGCACACGCAGCACGGTCAGCACATACACACCCAAGCCCGCCAACACGAGGGGCACCGATACCATGGTGAACACCAGAAACGTGATCGGGGTTACGCGATACAGCGAAACGATTTCGACGGCTGATCCCACGATGACCAGTACGGCCGCAATGCGCGTACTCTTTGCTTCGCTCATGGGTTCGCGAGCCAAAACTCACCCGCCTTTACTTGGTCGAGGCCATGCCCCATCGCATGGCACGTCAAACACGAGGTCCGCCCTTTGCGAAACTGCTCGACTTGCCCGCGATGCCCCGCAGAGTCGAGGAAACTCCGGGCGTCGTCATGGCAATAAAGACAGTTGGAGTTGGGGTACGGAGAATAGAGCTCGAACGTCTCGGGAATCTCACCGAGGAAGTGCACATAGACGTGGTTGAGTCCGGTGAGCTTCGCCTTGAAGTCCCCGAGCAATCCATAGTCTTTGTGGCACGCGTAGCACACGTGGTCGCGGTCGATGAGTCGGCTTTGGTAGTGCGCCGCGGGCAAGGCTTTGGTGTCCTCGACGAACAAGCTCTGCCCATAGGGCGTCATCTCGTGACAATTGAGGCAGAACTCGGTCGAGCTGCTCTCGTGGACCGCATGGGCTGTTCCACCCCCGAGTGCGAACAGGGGCAGGCATCCAAGCCCAATGAGGATCGCGATCCTCCCACCGCGGGACCCCGATAGACGTTCGGCGTCGAGCAGGAACAACAAGCCCAGGCCGATCGCCAGCCCGGCACTGACGAGCACGAGGACCTTGACCATTTGCGCCGGGACACTACGCGAGGATCACGGAATCGCGCAACATGAAAGCGCAAAAATTTCACGAACGTCCAGCCGAGCCGTCGTTTGATCGATTGGCCAAAGACCCTACGAATGTGACGACGACGTGGAGTCGTTGAGCGAAATCAACTTTCAAAATCGTAGGATGTGAACCTCGGCCGTCCGGCCTACGGGTTTCTTGGGTATGGGAGACGTTCCGGCGATGACTGAGGGTGATGTGCTGGTGTCCACCGATCGAGTACTGATGACGAAGCGTTGCGCCTTGCGTTATCCACGGCTTGCCGACGCACCATTCATCCTTGATGTCGTTACGCACCCGAGCTTCCCAAGAGAGCTTCCGTTTGCCCAACTCACAACAATCCAGGCGATCGTGGGCGCCATAAATCGCCGCCATATGCGATGGCATTCCGGAACAGCCCTGAGCTGGTGCGTTGACGAACGTGCGAGCGGATGCTTGGTCGGCATGGTCAGCATCAGCCGGGAGCCAGACCCCAATTCCTGGAATCTTGCATTCTGGGTCCACCCTGCGAATTGGCGCCAAGGCTTTGCCACAGAGTTTGGGCAGGAGGCCCTCCGCCTGGCCTTCGGTGAATTGGGTGCCCAGACCGTGGAGGCGGGCGTCGCGATATGGAACACCGCGAGCCAGGGCGTCATCGAGAAGTTAGGCTTTGCATTTCAGCGTGAAAATCCGGACGGATATCAGATCCAGGGTCGACCGGTGCGGACGCGCGAGTACAGCATTTCTGTTGGCCACTGGGCCGTGGGTGGCCTGCCACCCCAGAAAAGGCCACTGGAACGGCCAGTCGAGTCGCTCCGGAATTCGCACGACGACACCGTTGCCGTGAGCGGCCGTGCAGTACCGGGGATTGGACAGCATGATACGAAGCCTTGACGGACAGATGCCGTCGGGTCGTCCGGCAAACGGTGTTTCTTCATGGCTCTGGGGGTTCGTTTTGAGCTATGACTCTGCCCGGCCGTTTGCATCAGCATCGGAACGGATGGCCATGAAGTTCCGGAAATCGAAGGATTGGGCGTGCCACGAATGGTCACGCGTGACATCCGTAACTTGTTCGCCTTCGGCACTGGGACCACTTGGATAGCATTCAAGATTTAGTTGCGGGTGTGCCGTTTTCGCCCCTGACCGACCGATGGCGAAGGCGTAATCTCCACGTCCAAGGTCGTGCGTGTCCATGCGATTGCACGCACGGCGCCTTCCCTAGAGTTCCACCGAGGACGAATGATGACGGACGAACTCGATACCCGAACGCAGTGGCGCTGGCTGGCCAACAGCTACTGGTACGTGCTTCCGCCCGACCTGCCGGCGCTCGAACTCAATCCAGACGAAGGTGCGCTCGGCTGGCTGGTCGACCAGACGATCTGGCACATCAGCGACTACGCGAACGGCTACTTTTGGGGCGTGACCGCAGCGTTGATGTACGATGCTGGCGAGCCAGTGCCGCAACGGGGCCTGCGGTCGAGGATCTCGCAGCTGACCATGCTCGGCACGGTGGTCTCAAGCGGCCGAGTGCAGATTACGTTCTCGTCCAACGCGCGCAGCTCGAATGCTGTCCTCGGGTTCGGGCAGATGGCAAAGGTCGGGTCGGGCTGGACCTTCGAGATGCAGATGTCGACGGAGCGGGGCAGCAACCGAGTGCTGCACTGGGCCAACATGGCCCAAACTCGGGAGGGTGACCCGAGCTGGCAGCAGTTGCCAGGGGTGCCGTATTCGGTCCCGGAGATGCTCGAAGGGGCCGTCTATCCGCGCCCGCCGTCGAATCGCTGATGACTTCGTTTCCGCAAAGCGGGCCCGCCAGGTATGTATGACGCTCGTTGGGGTGTGCTCCGGTAGCTTTGCTGCCGGAGCGAGGGGCCTTTAGTTCCGGACGAGGTGACTCGAGCGATTCGTACCGCAGTGCAGAACATTGCGGTGAGCCATGCCGAAGCTCGAGCGTAGGTCACCTGCCGCCGGTTTCGCGAGGGACCCACGCATCATTCATGTGAGTCACGTGGCGGCTCAGTCCGTGACTTCGGCGTCGGTGTCCATCCAACGCACCAGCCGATCCTCGTCGATCGAGTACCCTATCGTCGGTCCGGACGCGGCCAGCGAAAGCGATGCAATCGCTGAGGCCCCGGGCGCGGGCGCGAGGTCGGTCCAAGTGGCACCGCCATTGTTGCTGATCGCGAGCGACCGTTCGCCGAAGCGCCGAAGGTATGCATAGAGCACATTGGAGTCGCGCGGTCCGACGGCGAGCAGATCCATGAAGAGACTCTCGCTTTGCGCCCGAAGGATCCAGTGACGACCTCCGTCCACGCTCGTGAACAAACCTTCCTGGGTGAATACACCGGTACGGACAACCATGTAGAGATGGTCAGGATCGGAGGGAGACATCCAAAACTTACTGAAGGTGTTTCGCCCGGGCACGATGGACGGGATACCGTCCCCGGGTATCCACGTAACGCCGCGATCGTAGCTCACGAACGGGCCGCTCTCGGGGCTCAGCGCGGAGATGATTCGTTCGTCCTCGAGGTGGGTCACGAACTGCCAGAGGTCGATGTCGACCGATTCAGCAGTTTGGTGACCCACACGTCTCCTTTCCCGCGGGAGCTGGCGTTTGGATTCGCCGATCCGAGCACGCTCGAACCACGCGCACGAAGTTTGACCGAAACGCTCGCGAAGCTGCTCCAAGCAGCCCTCTTGCCTCGCCAGGCTCTGACCGCGATCGTGGATGCGCTCATTCGTGGGCGCATCGGAGAAAACGCAGATCCTGCGTTGGGCACGTTGCGGGCAAGACCGTACGACATGACGTCGAACTTGCGTCCACTTGGCTTTGGACGGGTAAGCCTATCCATGCTCCCGGATTCCATCGACGACGCTTGGGTTGGTAAGCCCCAACCGAGCGGCTTGAGTCCGACGTCGGCCTCCCCGAATCCTCTATGCGCGCAGTCGAACCTTTACCTCTCGTGTCTATTGGCATTGCAATTCGGATGCGCCCATCGGGCGGACTCCGATGAAACGGAACACGCGGGCCGTTCGATCGCATATCGAAAGCGACTCCGCGGCGCCCCAAGAAGTCCGGGATCGTAATCGCACCCGAGGTCGTCAGGCAGTGGGTACGGGCCTTGCGATCAGCTCTCGGAGTCATACCCAAACTCGCGGAGTTCCTGCGAGCAGCGGCAAGCTTTGGCGATCTTTGCAGCCCACAGGATGGCGGCTTCGCGTGACGGGAGCTGCAGGACACAGAAGCCGCCGTCGAACTCCTTCGTCTGGGGATAGGTTTCGTTCGTGACCGTGCCGTCGGAGGCGACCATGAGTGGTGCGACATCCTCGTTGATACCACCACCGAACACGTACACGCCTGCAGCCTTCGCCTCGCGTATGACCTCGCGCGCAGCTTCGCCCACGGCGGCAAAGTCCTCGGCGGGGACTTCCATCGCACTTCCAGGAAAGGAGATAAGGTATTTCGTCATCGTTCGGTCCTTCGGTTGAGGTCGGAGGTCGGTGCTGTTTGTGAGGCCTAACGTCCGCGAGCGAAGCTCGCGGCGCCGTCAACCCTGCAAGCCATTGTTACCCCGCCGCTCTGCCTCCTGCGTTACTTTTGACGATCGCGGCCGCCCAGCCGCGCCACGAATACCCAAGCGCAACGCGTTCGAGCTCCTCGGCCACCCTCGCCATCGACGACCAACGAGCTTCCGGATCCGCGGACAAACCCCGACGCACGAGTTCACGGAGGTTCCGTGGCACGCTCGATGTCGCCGGAATCCGCAGGGGCGCCAATGCTTCGATCGGCGGCGGACGCTGGCCGAACAGCGCTTCGTGGAGGCAGACCACGAAGGCGTATTGATCGGAGGCGGGGCTTGGGGGCCGTCCTGCGAGCAGTTTCGGCGCGATGTACCCGGGCGTACCCGCGAGCCCGGTCGCCAGCACCGGCTCCATACCACCATGGCCGCTCGGGCTCGCCTGCGCCACAGTGGATCCTTCGCTGCGGGCGAGTCCGAAGTCGGTGAGACAGACCCGCCCGTCGCCATCGATCATCGCATTTTCCGGTTTGACGTCGCGATGAACCAGCCCAGCCGCATGGGCAGCGGCGAGGCCCCGCGCCGCCTGGGCAAACACCCGCCCAAGGGCTCGAACATCACGGCGGTCGCTCGTTCGCCATCGCGAAAGCCAGGCCCGCAGGGTCTCGCCTTCGATGTACTCCATCGCGATGAACACTTGCCCGCGATGCTGACCAACCGCGTAGATCGTGACGACGTTCGGGTGCCTGAGCTTGGCCAGCGCGATCGCCTCTTGTCGCAAGACTTCGGTTCCGCGCACGCGATCGGGATCGCGCAGGAGCTTGATGGCGACCCGCCGGTCGAGCGTCGGATCCCAGCCAGCGAACACCACCCCCATACCGCCCTCGCCGAGCTTGCACAGAACATCGAACTCGCCGATCGTCGGGTGCTCGACCAGCCCGAACATACGTCGGCGCAGTCGCGCCAGCCGGACCGCGGCATCGAGCGCTTCGGGACTCGGCCCGCGCTCGCCTGAGTCCTCGGCAGGCGCAGGTGTGGACGGGCTCGAGACCATCAGACGGCCGAACGTTATGCCCGAGTTGAGGACACGGACAAGCGCACTATATCGCTGGCCCGTCGGCTGGCCACCTTGGCCACCCGTATCGTCCCAACCGTCGACTTGAGCCCACGAATCCAAACGAAATGTGGTTGGCCTCCGCGAGTCGATCGAACCCCATGCGATCGACCGCGAACCGAGCGTTCAACACCGCAAGGTATTCGCGACGGAGCATCTCCCATGCTTGGGGGTCATCCGCATGCTGCAGTACGTGAACGACCAGCTCGGCCGTCGGTCGCAAGACATGCTGTGTGTGCTTGCGCGTGTCCTGGCGAATCCCTTGCGGAAGGGTGTTGGTCGCGGCTCCCCGCTTGATCGTGTAGCGAGACAACATGGACCGTCGTTATGGACCGTCGTTGCACCCCACACGGCGCGGTCCTGCGGACGGAACCCCACGGTAGAAAAGGTGCGCCGATGGCATCGGTGAGTTCGACCTCGAGCCCGTCGCCGGGCGTGAATCTTCGTCGACGTCGATGGCTCGGGTTACGCTCCGAGGGCTGCGATGTCGCCGAGCGCCCTCCCCAGTATCGTCCTGCTTCTGATTTACGCGGCCTTCGTCAGCATGGGGTTGCCGGATGGCATTTTGGGGGCGGCCTGGCCACAGATGCGCGCCGAGCTAGCAGTCGGTCTGAACGACAACTGGCCCATGCTCGTGTTCGGCACCTGCGGAGGGGCACTGTCCAGCTTCTTGAGCGGGCTCGTCTTGCGTCGGTTGGGCATCGGGCGCGTGCTCATCACCACGACACTCCTCGTCGGCTCCGTGATCTGGGGTTATTCGTTCAGCGCGACGCTCGGGCTCATGACGGCGTTGGCCTTCTTTTTGGGGCTCGGCAATGGTGCCGTCGAGCCTCGGAGCCGAGCGAAGTACAATGGCTGGCCTCGTTACGGCGCTGGGTCTGCTTCTGATGGGTTTCTGCTTGTCTCCAATCTATCCGATGCTGATGCACGACACGCCCCGTGCAGTCGATGCCGGACACGCTGTGAACCTGATCGGCTTTCAGGGCGGAGTCGGGCAACTCGGCTTCACGGTGATTCCGGTCGTCGTGGGCACCTTGCTGCGGGTCTACTCGACCGAGTGGCTCGGCGCTTCGTTGCTGACGCTCGCGGTCACGCTTCTGGCTCTTCTGATGCTGCGCGAGCGCGCCGTCATCGTGCGTCACCGGTTCAGCGTACGATCGCCACCATGAGCTGCCGCCTGTCCCCTCGCTCGTTCCGTGCCTTCCTCCACGCTGTGGTGATCGGCGGTTTTCGTTTGCTGGCCTTCGCACAGTCCAAGACCGGACGAGCGCCTCTCGATGCTCGTTTGCGCTGTCTCCTGCCTCTCGTGCTCGCGGCTGTGCTCGGGTTCCCACGAACCGCGCTCGCCTCAGAGCAGTTTGACAACTTTCCCTTCCGCCGAGGCACTGTCCTCCCGACTTTCGGCATCGGCTTTGGGTTTGGCTCCGACATCCAAGTGCTCAACTTCGGCGTCGGGGCGAGCTACTTCGTGTTGCACGGGTTCGCGCTCGGGCTTCGCGTCGAAGACACCGTCTACATCTATCGCGAGTCGTTCCGGCAGGATTTCCCCGGAGTCGAAGACACGTCGCCGACCAATGCCGTGCTGCTGCTGCCCACGGCTCAATACGTGTTCGCGCGACGGTATAGCGTGTCGCCGTTCGTCACGGCGGGAGTCGGACCCGTGTTTTACAACCACCAGCGCGGGACGGTCGGACAATGGCTCGTCGGCGCTGGCGCCTACATTCGGCTCGCCTCGTCCGTGAGACTCGCCCTCGGGATCAACTTCTTGGCGAGCTTTCCCGACGACGAGTGGAAAAACGCCTTCGCTTGGGATCCACCCCCGCTCGGAGCCGGCGGGATCGATCCGCCACCGGAAACGATCCGCGCTTGCGCCATCACCTCGAGCTTGTGCTCGTTCAATATTGCTCCGCAGATTGGGGTCGTCGTGTTGATCCCGACCCGAGACAACCGCTGGGGTGCTGCGCGATCGAGGGGAAGGTCGTTCAGCCGCGTTTCGAATTAGAGGTCCTCGCGACCGGCGAGGTGGCTCGTTGGGCGAATGGCGTCCTCGGAGTATCGAGTTCTCGATCTGCCATTCTCGCTCGGTCTGTTTCGATGGCAGCCAACGCTCGACGCTAAACGCCGCCGAGTTCGGGAGATGGCAGGTGCATTCTGTAACTGGGTGCGGGGGGTTGCGGTAGCATGCCCCGCATGACGACCCGCTCTTTCCTGTTCGTGTGCGGCTTGGCGCTGTTGGGCTGCGACAAAGACAAAGCCTCCACCGATTCACCCGACGAGGGCAAAACCGGCAATCTCTGTACGGCCTACAAGTCGTGCGACGAGTGCATCGCGGGCCAGCAGCAGAAGGGCAAGACCGTCGGCGAGGCCGAGACCCAGTGTGGCGCAGCGGTGACCGGGTGCTGGACGACGTGGGACAAGCCCGTCGTTTGCAGCGGCAAAGAGATCGAGCAAGGCGAGTAGCGCGAGCCCCTTGGCGACCGGCTCGGGCGCGCGGCCGGTCGCGGCGAATCGCGACCCCCGCGACACCAAACAGTGTTGCGCCTCGGGACGCCGATACCATCGAGGAGTCAGGCAGGCCCATCCCTGCCTGACTCCTCAAGGCTGGACGTTGCAACCCGCCGCGGCGAACTCCATCGTGTTGCCTTCGTCCGTGGACGCCGAAAACTTGACCCCCACTGTTACGCCGATACCCCATGGTCCGGCCAATGAATGAATGGAGTTGCGCGCGCGAACAATCTCCGAACTCGCGCCGCGAGCAAGGTGACGGTTGCACTGACGGCTTCCGTCGGCGTGGGGCAGCGACCCCAGGGAAAACCCGTGTTGCTCTGTATGGCAACCTTCGCACACGACCGTTTTCACCGATCGCGTTGTGAGCAAGCACTGGCCCGAGGATGAGTTAGTTAGGGGCAGGCGCGGAGCACTGATTCGAGCGCGGGGCAAATTCGAGCGCAACTTTCAGCGGCGCTTTCTATTCGCGAGCTGGGCTGATCGCTACGCCCATGAGCGGTGAACTCGCAGAGAGAACCGACTTTCTCGTGCTCGACGCATTCGCGGAAGAGCAGATCGAACGAGGCGAGGACGTGGACACGTGGCAGAGCTTTCGTGAACTCGCCGATGGCCAGTCCGAGACGTACGCCGAGTTCTCTTCGATGGGGCCGACCCCATTTCACGCAAGGCCGCATTCGCGGCATTCGACGACATCGTTCGCGGAGCCGTCGCGCTCGGAGGAACGATCACGGCATCACACGGGGTGGGGGTCCTCAAGCGCGACTACTTGGCCACGAGGCTCGGGAGCGCCGAACGAGACCTCATGCATCGGATCAAGGCGGCGTTCGATCCGCACGGGATCCTCAATCCGGGCAAGGCGTATTGACGCGCCTGCAATGAATCCATCGATCGCGACGCCGAAGAGCGGCGAGAACGACCAAGAGAAGCACCGATCCAGGGACATTGCTGCCTTGCGCGCACGCGCAACCGCTCGCGGACGAACTGCCTTGGAACCTCCCCTCGAGGGCGTCGTCGATCCAGTCAGCATAGCTGGAAACGCGCGTCTGGTAGTCCAACGAGCCGTACTGGGCGATTCCAATGCCCTCGGGTGAATCGCCGAACGCGTTGAGCCCCGCGAGGTACAGCGTACCGTCGACCTCGAGAAACACCGGGCCACCACTATCCCCGGAGGCGCCCACCCCTTCGAGCCCTGTGATCTGCTCCTCGTCGGGACGTTCGAAGACGACCTCGAGGAGAAACTCGTCCACATGGCTGACCACATTCGTCGCACGACGGAGTTGGCCATCGCTGCGCCCACCGCTCTCCCCTTCGAGACCCGTTGCGGTCACGCCTCGGCCGACGAGGCTCACGAGCGCACCGAGTTCGTCGACACCTCGATAGATCGGAACCGGATCGACGTCCTCCACGCGGTCCGCGAAACGCACGACGGCGATATCGTAATGATCGTCGTCCTGCCATTGCGGGTGCAGGGTGACCTCGGCGACTGTGCACTGCGTCGCACCGATCTCGACCGAGTCACCCGGAATCAAGTCCACGGCGCAATGAGCCACCGTCAGTAGATGCGCCGCGTGGATCAACGTCCCCCCACAGTCGTCGGGTGGAAACAACGTGACCACCGCAGGATAGTCGGCGTCCGCTACGACGAAGTCTGCGTCCGGTACGTCGTCGCGACGGACGATCGCGTGGGCATAGGAGATAGGCCACGTCGCGATGACGAAGAGCGATCCGAACCGAACCAACCGACGACAGGTCGTCCAGGGCATGGGCGATGATGATACCGGGACCACCGCTCGAGACGACGATGTGCTTTCGCATTGTACGTGCAATGCGCCCATGGCTTCCCCTTGTGGGAGTAGGCTGGTGATCTGCTGACTCGTCGGGTCGCCCTCTTCGGTGAGATCCGCTGCGGCGTGATCCTGGGGGGCGGAGCGACGCCGCACCGCGTGGATCAGCGTTTCGTCGAGGTCGAGAATCAGCCGTGGAAGCGGCTCACTCATCGCCTGACGTGGACCGTGGGCCGCTCGATCAAACGCGCCCGAAGGAACCCTTGGACCTGCGACCAGTTGGCACCGACATGGCGTGGCTGTAGCCGACCCGAACGGTCGATTTTGTACAACGTCGGGATGGTCTTCGAAACGATGCCCGCATCGGCCAATTGGTCCGCCCATTGGTCGATGTCGACCCAGATCAGCACGACATCCTCGAATCCCTCGGCCGGCTGTTTGAGATCCTTCTCGATTTTTCTACACGCGGGACACCACGCGGCGCGGACGAGGACGTGCGGGCGCTCGCCATTCTTGGTCGCCTTGATCGTTTGCACGGCCAACTGCGAGCGGAGCGGTCCCGAGGCGCCGTGCAGGTCGACCCGTCGCACCAACGCTTTCGCGGGACGGTGTGCGGGGCTCGGCTCCCGATCGTCCGGAGGAAGGCGGTGAGCTTCGACGGACATCGAGGCTGGGCCGAATGGCTCTGCGACGACGCGATGCGGACGGCCGGCATCCGCGTTGCGTTCAAGTTCGGTCGGGTCCGGCAGCTCGTTGGTTGTCGTCTGATCGGTCCATTGCGCCACATCGCTGACGCCCTCGCGGGGCCCAGGTTCGAGGCGTTCCGGTTCGGTCGCCTCCGCGAGCGGATCGTCTGTCGACGCACGATGGGCCGGTCTGTCGTCCGGTTCGGCGGACGGATCGACCCGCTGGGGAAACGGTGCCTCTCGCCCCCTCGTGAGGGCTTCGGGCTCGGCCTCACCTCTCGCCACATAGCCGCTCGCGATCACCGACCCGATGCAGACGAACAAGCCAGCGCCGACAAGCAGCGGGGTTCTGCGTAGAGACCGTGGCTCACGGTAGGGCGATGGGCTCGTTCGTGCCCGCAACTGGCCGTTGCCGTCTCGCGAGGGGCTTGATGTGCGTTTCAGCTCGAGTGCCATACGGGCGTTCCGACGAGCTCCGGAGAGGGTCGCATGTTCGCGTCGCAGTAGCGAGGACACGAAACGTGCCGCGCTCGTTTTCGCGAGCGCTTGACCGCCCCACGACGCTGCAACAAAGTCGCGTCGCATGATCGCGCGTACTCATCGGGTCCGTCCGCCTCGGTGGACATGGGTCTTCGCCACCCTTCCATTGCTCGGAGGCACGATGGCGCCGGCCAAGGATCTCGTCGCGGATCCCCCTCATGCCTGCACGGATTGCGAAGCATGGAACGCCCCCCGGAGTCCATTTCGCATTTACGGGAATACGTGGTTCGTCGGCCCCGCAGGTCTTGGTTCGATCCTCATCACCTCCCCCAAAGGGCACATCCTCATCGATGGCGGTCTCCCTCAGTCTGCGCCGTTGATCGCCGCAAACATCCAAGCGGCGGGCTTTCGGCTCGAAGACGTCAAGCTCATCCTGAACTCGCATACCCACTACGACCATGCCGGTGGCATTGCGGCCCTCGTACGCGTGAGTCAGGCACAGGTGGCAGCCAGCCCTGCCAGCAAGCTGGCATTGGAACGCGGCGGTCCCACCGAGGACGATCCGCAATTCGGCTTCGGCGTCGAACACAATGCGTTTCCACGATTGAGCCATGTGCGCCCCATCGCCGATGGCGAAACGCTGCACGTCGGCGATTTGGCCATCACCGCTCATTTCACGCCCGGCCACACACCGGGCGGCACCACCTGGAGCTGGCGGGCCTGTGAAGGTTCAAGCTGTCTCGATCTGGTGTACGCCGACAGCTTGAACTCCATCTCTGCGCCCGGATTTCGATTCACGGGCGACGCGACGCACCCGAGCCGGGTCGCCGCTTTCGAACGCGCGATCGCTGTCGTCGAGCAACTCCCGTGTGACGTGCTGTTGGCACCGCATCCTGGTTTCGTCGACCTGGATGCCAAGCTTGCACGCTGGCAGGAGAACCCGGCCCTGAATCCGCTGAAGGATCCGCTCGCCTGCAAGGCCTACGCAGCCGGCGCACGCGAGCGACTGAAAAACCGCGTCACCGAAGAAGCATCCGCGAAGTGAGACGTCGCGCAGAGGCCTGACTTCCTGCATTCAACCGGGCGGTGGCTCGGGCGTTTGCGCAACGAGGCTTGGGTATCGGCGCCTTCGCCAAATCCGAGCGTCAACGGCAAGAGCCCGAGCATGGTGGTCAACGTCGTCATGAGGATGGGTTGCAGGCGTCGTCGTCCCGCCTCCGCGGATGCGGCGAGCGAATACCCCTCGGGTTTGGGGAGCGCAACGAAGCGGCGTTCCATCTCCGTCGCCACCGACCCCACGTCACGCCCATCGACGTTGGCGGTGATGCGAACCAGTCGACGTTGGCTCTTGCGCTCGATCACGGTGGGTCCCGTTCCGCGCTCGACCGTCACCACACTTCGCAAAGCCACCGCGGTGCCATCGCGAGCGCGCAGCGGAAGGTCGAGGATGTCGGAGACCGGGCGTTCGACGACGTCGGCGAGCTGGACGAGGATGCGATGGGCGAGCCCTTCGATGTAGTACTTGCCGGTCGAACGATTCGTCGGATTCTCGCACGATCAAGAATGCATCCAGGTCCGCCTACATCGGTTGAACGATGTTCTCGAGCAACGCATCACGCGATTCGAAGTGGTAGTAGAGGGCGGGCTTGGTGATGCCGAGTCGTTCGGCGATGTCCCGCAGGCTGGTTTGTTGAACGCCTCGCTCACTGAACAACTCACGTGCAACCTCGAGGATCCGTGCCCCGGGTGTCCGTCGGCTTTGCCACCTGCTGGAGCATACCCCTGACTTACCAGACGGTAATCCTTGAAACGGTCGTAAAACCATGCTCTCTTGTCGATAAGCTTACCGATCGGTAAGTCAGGAGAACCATGAAGATCCTCATTTCAGGTGCGAGCGTTGCCGGACCGGTGCTGGCCTACTGGCTCCGGCGCCATGGATTCACCCCCGTCGTCGTCGAACGGTCACCGGGACCCCGAAGGACTGGCGGACACGCGGTTGACCTGTTCCGTCCCGCGATGGAGATCGTCGAGCGCATGGGCGTATTGGACGCGATCCACGAGCGAAGCACCGGTGCCGACCGAATGACGATGCTCCGTAGCGGGCACCGTGCGGGCGTGGTCATCGACATCGAACGTCTAATGGCGGCATTTTCGGACCGGCACGTGGAGATCATGCGCGGCGAACTCAGCGAGATCTTCGTCGACGCTACCCACCACGATGTCGAGTACATGTTCGGCGATTCGATCGCTTCGATCGCCGAAGACAAAGACGGCGTGGATGTCACCTTCGACCGCGGGGTGAGCCGACGATTCGATATGGTGATCGGCGCGGACGGTCTTCACTCCAACGTACGACGGCTCGTGTTTGGCGAAGAACGGCAGTTCTCGACGTATTTGGGAGCCTGCCTCGCGGTGCTCCCGTTGCCCAACTATCTCGGGCTGGTGAATCACACGATCATGTGCACCGCCCCAGGCCGAGTCGCCGCGCTCTACAACGCTCGCAACATGGACGATGCTCGAGCCGCGTTCCTCTGGCGGAGCCCGAGGTTGCCGGACGTCCACCACCGCGACATCAATGGTCAAAAGCAAGTTCTACGCAAAGCGTTCTCGGGCTTCGGCTGGGAGACGCCGCGCATATTCGACGAGCTCGATCGAACACCCACGTTTTATTTCGACACGATCACGCAGCTGCAGATGGACACCTGGTCGCGTGGACGCGTCAGCCTCGTCGGCGACGCTGGCTATTGTCCGGGGCCGGCGGTCGGCGGCAGCACGAGCCTGGCTGTCGTGGGTGCATACGTACTCGCCGGTGAACTCGCAGCTGCCGGTGGAGATCACATTCGGGCTTTTCGCGCCTACGAAGCCTCGATCTTCGACTATGTCCGAGCCAGCCGAGCATTCGCATTGCGCAACGTTCATCACCTGATCCCGAACAGCCGATTCGCGGTCTGGATGCAGGTGCAAGCCATGCGACTCCTCAGCCGCATGCCTACCCGTTGGGCACGAGCGATCACGAACGTCGGACGTAAGCAGCTTCGCCTGCATGACGAAGTCGCGATCGAAAACTATGCGAGCACGCTATCCTCCTCGACCGTCGAGGCCCGAACCGCCACGTATTCGTGATCACGGGTACCTGGAATTGCCCCGAAAAAATGGACACCTGCGCTACGTGACTCACGCAGCATTTGCTAGGCTCTGACGCTTGAATTCCGATGGGCTGACAAACCCAAGCGATGTGGAGCGATAGCCCAACCGACGACCTTGCGGCTGTATAGGTCGAGAACTACCGCGAGATATGCCCATCCGTCATCCGTCCCGATGTACGTGATATCTGACGCCCAGAGCTGATTCGGCCCGCTCGGCTCGAAGTCCCGTTGGACGAGGTCTGGCGCGAAACCAAGGTTGCGGTGATTGGAACAGATGAAGTGCGAAGCCCAGCCCCGGGCACCGGCGATGCGTTGGGAGGATTTTGCCTGCTCTTCCCAAACGAATCTGTCTCGGCCGTCCCCAAATCGGGGCGGAAGGCGAGCCGTCGAACGACGCGGTCCGCCGACTTGGGTCTTGGTCATCCTCGTCATCCTTGCCCTCAGCGTTCCGCTTGACCCGACGACCGGGATGGATCGCCCGTTCGTCGGTCATTCAACGGGCATGACTTCCATCTTGGGACGAACCGGGCGCCTCGCCGCTCTTCTCTGCACTTCGCCTGCCAACTCGGCGACCAACCCATCGGCGAGCTCGAATCGACCACTCGTGGTCACTGCTCGACCGACCATGGTCGACCTCCTGGAGATCGGGGCACAACGATCCACGAGCTGGGATTTCAAGATTTTGATGACTTCCGCCGAGGAGGAGGTCTAGGGCCGCTTATCGGAATTGCACGGATTGGAGTGCCCCTGCGCTCATCCCCCGGTCGCGCCGCTCTCGACTTCATCGAGGATCGTTGCACGAAAGTTATCGACTCCGTAGTCACGAATGTTGCCCCGGCCTCCGCCCTCGGACAAGCCCCAGACTCCCGGGCCGACGACCCTGTCGCGGTCGTCATCCGTCCACGTCGTGACGGCGACGTTCACCCATGTCTCCGCCTCTGACAGGCGCTCAAGCGTGGCGGTGAGCTCGACGGGGTACTCCCCAGTGACGCGAAGGGTGAGTCGATACCGCTGACCGCTCCGGAACTGGGCGTCCTCGAGATTCTCACACTCAAAGTTGTTCAATGCGAGATGATTGTTGAGGAATCGTCGGATGCACAACGTTCCGACATCGTTATTGGGGTCGAACTCAGGGAGACTGCCGTCGAACTCCGGAAGCGCCGTATACCCTGTATATGATTCCAGGTTGGGTTCGGTCGACGGGGGCTGCAATCGAACCCCGATTTGCGGCGAGAGGCGGATAAAGGGCGACAGAACCTGGAATTCGGCCGCGACCTCGATATCGGTAGCCTGTTCGTCGAGGCCACGATGAAACAGGGTCACGTTGGCCGTCTCTCCGGGTGACTCCTGGGCCACCGCGTAGCCGTTTTCGATCGCCCAAACGGTCGGATCGCGTTCGATCCACCCGTTGCCGAGATCGGGCCCCGCCTCGCGATCGAAGTCGTCGAAAAATTCGCGGATCGCAGGCGCGTCCGTCTCGCTGCCGGGCAGGAACGGACCCGTCGCTTCAGTCGCAAACGGACCCGTCGCTTCAGTCGCAACCGGACCCGAAGTGGAATGATCAGCGTCGTTTTCGGAGACGGGCCCATGGGTCCCCGTCGTAGGGAACGATCCACTCGTGCCACCGAGCGGAACTTCGGATGTGTTCGAGGCGAACTCCGTGCTCGTCAGTTCGGGATTCGAACTCGCGCCTGTACCGGAGGGAAGGCTTCCCGTCGAGGTCAGAAGATCACCCTCGCTGGTCGTTCTCGATTCCGAGGAAAGGTTCGCCTCGGAGTCGCGCGCTTCGGGCCCCAGATCCACAGGATGAAGGCATCCCGTGGATCCGCACAGCAAATACAGTGCAACGGCAGAGGGGCTCGATATCGAGGCACCATGTGTCGATCGAAACACGGCACCAAGGTAGCCGAGCAAGGCGCGCTTGGGGACGCTCTCTTCCAGGCCATGTTTCGCCAAGCGCGAATGCTGCCTACGACCTCGTGAGCTCGGTATTTCGTCCTAGGTTGTCCTCGACACATCACCCTAGCCAGCCCCCTGCGCGTGCTCCCCGACGTATTGACAGCGGGGGAGGTTTGTCTCGTCCGGGTATCTATCGACCGCATCGCTGCGAGGACTCATCGTCAACGGCTCCACCGCCGCGTCCAGCAACGGTGGGGCGGCGACCCGCTCGCGCCCTGGCCGAGGCAGAGGGGCCGCGCTTGTTTGCGACCGTGAATCCCAACGCCGAGCAAGACGGCCCCGTGTCGGGAAGGGCAGCCCACGTTGCGTGTCGTCGATCCGCAGCCGACTCCTGGTGGCTCCAGTTGAAGGTTCGCAGCCTGGGTTTCGACCTCGATGCCAAGTAGCTTTCCGGGATCGACCCCGAGCCGCTTCGTTTTTGTCTTTCACGCCCAGAGCCTTCCGCTGGTGCCGCTGACTGGGAGTGAGGATTTCGAACCCGCGAACCCGGGCACAAGGCATGGACCCACCAATGAACTCGGCCCGAGAAGCAGAGGGATGGACCCGCGACTCGAGCATCTAGACGGCGTGAGGGTTTGGGGATGACGCAAACGTTTGAGACCGCCAGTACGGCGGACGAGGTTCTTTGAACTTGCCCGGTTTACTGGACACCTGGTTTCAGAGCGTACAAGGCCGAAGTTGTCGAACTTATCCGTACAAGCGGCAAATGTATTGGCGCAGTTGCCAAAGATCTTGGCCTTGCTGATTCAGTCATTCGCAATTGGGTGATGAGAGCTGGAAGATCGGGCAATTCCCAAGCGAGTGAGCCGAGCGATAGCGACGTAAGACGAGAGCTTGCCGAGGCGCGAAAGCGAATCAAGGAGCTTGTAAACCTGAACTGTTTGGTGGACGCCGAACTTGCGAGAGAATCGGAGTCCAACGTGCCTAAGCAGAAGCGAAGAAAATTTGAGCCAAGGAATAGTCCATCAAGTTCCAATTCTCGGGTTCTTCCGCGTCATCGGCCGCTTCCGCCCCGTCCGAATCGGCCACCTCGTGGGCTCCGCGTTCGTCCTCGAACTCCATCCGTTGGGGACCATCCATCCGTCTCGCACGAGCTCTTGCCATCGAATCCACGTAGCAAAACAATCCCGCGAGTTTCAATCCAATCTTGAGGGGAACGTATGCGCGAGGGGCCTTGGCGAAGGGCCCCTCGAAGGTTATTCGCCGGGGGCGGCCGTCATGGCGACCGCAACTTGGGCGAGCGGATCGAGGGCAACGCGCGCGAGTCCGCGGGCGAGCGGAGATTCAGCGATCATGTCGGCGAGGCCAGGGCTCGCGTAGTTGTAGAACCGCAGCAGATCGTGACCGACGTCGGTGCTCTTGAGGTAAAGCTCGCGAAACCATCGCAACGCTTGAACTCGGTAGGCCCATGGCGCTCCATAGGCCGCGGTCGCGACGAAACAGAGGCCGTCGACGACGGCGAATTGCTGCTGTGGCGTCGTGACGCTGCCGGCGACGATGTGGCTGGCGTTGCTGCACTCGTCTTCGTAGCGGATGCCGACTTGGTACTGCGTGCTCGCGAACAGGCCATCGACTTCGCACCAGGTCGTGACACCCGGTGCGAGTCCGGACCCGCACATATCGTCTTCGTCGGTGGGGACCCGTTGGATCGCTGAACTCGCGTTGTCATCGTCGAGCATCGTATCGGCGGCCAAGCGATAGAACACCCGAACCGAGGAGATCCCGTTGGCATCTTTGTAGTCGGGAACCGTGAAGTGGACCCGCACACGATCGAAGTCGACGGGCTCGATCGCGACATCGGTCATCGCCGGTAGTTCGCCGATCTCACACGCGCCCCAATCGGGCTCGTCAGGGTTCGGTGGCTCGTCTTGGTTGCCGTGACTGAAGACGCCAAACCGAAAGCTCACTTCGTTGCGGGTGTGCAACGTGAGGCGATCGGCCCCGCTTCCACCTTGGGTGCTGATCGTGTCGTCGGGGGGATGAAGGGTTCCTTGGCTCCCGTCGAGCTCGCCGTAGCCGGAGTACTGATCCGTCCACGAGAACCCGCGCTTCACCGGATCCAGGGTCACCGCGTAGACGACCGACGGTTGCCCGAGATACGGGATCCCGAACGACTGGAGGCGTTGATCGACGAAGTGATCTTCGCTCCGACCGAACGTCCAGTCCGCGTTGGGATCGTCCTCGAGGTGGATCTCGAGCCAAGCCGTGAGCGGGCCCCGAGCCGCGAGTTCACCGGAGATCATGACCGCGACGTGTTCGGGTTTGTCGCCGACCGGTGTGGCTCCCGACACGGCGTCGAGATCGTTGAGCTCGCTGAAGGTGTGGGTATCGGGGTGGTCGTGTCCGTCTTCGAAGGTCGTGAGGTCCGCGCGCGGCGGATAGATGGTCATCGCCCCGGAGAACTGTCCCTTGTCCGACTGGAAGGTGGACGGGGACGGGCACGTCATCGTGTCCGTGGAGATGGTGTCGTGTTCCGACTGCTGCAGCGGGCGGCAAAAGTACGCTTCGGGTGAGCTCGAATTTTCGTGCCACCCGAGCGACTCGAGGTCGGCGGGGTTGTCATCGTGGAAGATGAGCGCGGGATACTGCTTTCCCCTCGCATGTGCCCACACCGGCAGAACGTTGGTGCGGGGCCCGTAGGGAAATCGCCAACTCGAGAGGAAGTCCCACCGTCCTGGCCGATTGCCGATGCCGAGCGTGGCCGTGGCTTGCGTCACGAACACGTCCCGTTCGAAGGTGCCCTCGTCGCTCGTCAGCCAGATCGCGATCTGAGCGTTGGGAACGGGTTGAAAGTGAAACTCGAGGAGAACGTCATCGCCGTCGGCCGCACGGGCCGACCCGGACAAGGCCCCGACCGTCGCGATCGCCAACCCACTCATCACGACACGCTTGCACAGCAACGAAACGCCCCGATCCGGCATGCACCGCGAAGTATATGGCAAGGTCCCGGGCGCCGTGGATGGGGGTGGCCGCGAGCGGGCCGCGGTGCATGCGATCAGATGGCCATGGGCTCCGTGAAATGGCCAAGGTGCGCTGGGTCACCTTCTCGATCGTCGACAGCGGCTAGGGTCAACCGCCGTGCCGACACCCCCATCGCGAATCCAGGCCAAGCCTCTTCGCAAGGTCCTCATCGGGACCTCGATCATGTGGTTGGCCGCGAGCTGCGCGGCGCCTCGTCCTTTGGGTGCCGTTCCTGCCGATGCGCCCACCGGTACGCTTCCGCCGGGGCCCCCGCCGCCGCACCGAGGGTTGCCGATTCCGAGCTTGGCCGTGCCGTGGTCGCCCCCGGAAGTCGTCGCGGGGGACATGAACGCGTTGTCGGAGACCCTCGCTTCGGCCTCCATGGTCCGTATCGATGCGGGTCCACGTTTGGCGAGCGTCCTCTGGCGTCCGCGCGTCTCCGCGCTGGTTGCGGGGTTCGGCCCGAGCGTCGAGTCGCTCCGTGTGCAATCGACTCGCGACCTCGTGACCGAAGGTCGTTTGCCCCTCGTTCGCATCGAGTCCGCGGGAGACCTTCCACGCTACGCCGCGTCGGGGTTCGACCTCGCGGAAGACTGGAGGTCGGAGAACCTGCCGATGGCGAGCGAAGATGTTGCGTTCGCGTTGCTCATCGATGACGCGCCCATCCCCTTGGAGCAGTGGCGCGCCCTACCGGCCGCCTCGGTCGGAAGTTGCGAAGCTCCGCTGAATGTCCTCGCCGTGGGGCAGGAACAGTCCTTGGCCGAGCTCGAAGGGTTCTTGAACCATGCCGACGCCGTGTTGTGGCAGGTCTACCGAGCGCAGCTCCAGGCCCTGCTTCCACCGCTCCGTGCCGAGTTTCCATTACGCCCCTCCGGGGCCGACCGGCCATTACGCCCCTCCGGAGCCGACGGGCCATTACGCCCCTCCGGGGCCGACGGGCCATTACGCCCCTCCGGGGCTGATCGGCCATTACGCCCCTCCGGGGCTGAAGGGCCACTACCAGGCTCCGGGACTGAAGAGCCATTACCCGGCTCCGGGGCTGAGCAGCCGTCGACGGCGATGGTCGGCACCGACGTTGGGGTTGCGGTCGATGACGGCGGAGAGCTGTCATGCGCGCAAGCCTATGCGGAGTATCTCTCGGTGTTCGAGGCGTGCATCGATCAAGCGGTGCCGTGTTCGTCGGCGCCGAGGTTGTTCCTCCAAGGCGCGGCATGGGTGGGCTCGCTCGAACCCGAGCTCGCGGCGGACGCAGGGTGTGCGGAGCGGGTGGGCCGGGACGTCCCCGCGGAGTTGCAGCGAATGGCCAAAGAAGCCGTGGAGGTCGCCGCACGCCACCTTTCACCCTCCTGGACGGCCCTTGCGCATCGGTTGGGCACGGTGTCCGAGGTGTACGAAGCCCTCGAGGATATCTGCACACCCAGGCGTCGCAGATTCACGAGCGCAACGTTGCTCGAAGCTCAAGATCGATTGGCCTCGATCGGCCGCGCGCTCGCGTCGTCGCAAGTCGATCCGGTGCAGCCGGAATGGGTGTTCGAAGACGAAGGCGCCGAAGCGGTCTACGTGGCGGGCGTGGGTCTCGTTCACCGGATCGCTCGCTTCGAACCGGGGCCAGGTAGCCCCGCCGAGCGTGTGATCGCCGAAGCTCGGGCCTTGCGTCACTTCGTGCTGCACAACGCTGCCTGCACGGCGGAGGACGGCCCTCCCTTGTCGGTCATCGCCATCGATCTCGCGCGCGGCGTTCCGACGTTCCTCGGATTCTTCTACGAAGAAGAACTGCTTTGTGCGGAGGTGTCTCCTCGCGAACCCGTGGGCGAACCCGTGGGCTGACGGCGCTGCTCCTGCCAGCGGACGATCCAACGGACCACGAATACGCCGATCGTGGCATAGACCTCCAACGCCAAGGTGAGAATGATGAAGTCGTACGGCGCGCGGCCACGCGCGTCCCCGAAGAACAGCCCCGCGAGGATGAGAAGGGCGAGCAGGTTGATCCCGAACAGACCGAGCTTGGCGGTTTCCTTGCGGGGGATCACGATGAAGACGAGGCCGAGGAGCGCTGGAATGGCGAGCCAATTGCGAGATTGGTACGTCCACCATTTCGCTGGGCCGGTCCAGGTCGAGCGCCCTGAATCCGGCCATGGGACGTTGTACATCCACACGAGCAACACATTGGTCCAGGTGTAACGGAGCTGCCCTAGAATCCCCGTTTTCGCCATGCATTGGCGAATGTAGTCCATGTGTTGGTGTCGATCGCCGATGTATCCTTTGTAGCTGAGGACATCGGTGAGCGCCGGATCGAGCCGGACTGGCGACACGGTCCCGGCTTCGATGGCACGCTTCTCGCGATTGTCGACTTGCAGCAGTGGGGGCGGACGGAAGTGAACTTTGCCGTGACCTTTGCCATCCGGGAGCGATTCGATCTTGCTGTTGTGACAGCGCCCGAACACGAGATTGAAGCTGCCGTTCTCCGAGATGAACCCGTAGCGTCCCGTGTTGAAGTGCATGTGCTTCGAGCCCAACCCCAAACACAACGCCAACGGGATCGCCGACCGCCCGAGGTGCCCCCATCGGATCCCGGGTAGAGCTCGGCGACGCGCGAGCCAATAGAGGCCGACGCCTGCGACCGACAACATCATCTGGGGTCGGAACAGCGCTCCGAGGCCGGCACAGAGCCCCATCAACCACGCATCGCGTGGGCGACCGTGATCGACGAGTCGCAATGCGCAGACGAGTGCCGCCGTCAAACAAAACGCGAACGGCGTCTCGCTCAGGATGTACCCGCCAAGCGAGATCATCGGGTAGTAGAAGATGCCGACCACCGCTACGGTCGGCGCGACGAAGGCAAATCGGCTCGCTCGCTTGGCGGATGCGTAGGCCATCGTGACCGTCGCGGCCCCGAGCAGCGCATAGACGACACCGAATGCCGCGTAGTTGTCATGGCCGAATACGGCCTTGATCCCGGCGAGCAACCAATGAGTCCCGAACGGAAAGAACGCGCTGTACTCGTGAGGTTGCCAAGGTGCCTTGAGCAGTCGGTCGGCCCGCTGCACGTACCCGTTCATGTCCGAGTAGATGTAGTCGCCCAACGGATGCACGTGCAGATTCCAATGCAGGCGCACGACCAGCGCAGCGACGAACGAACCCACGAGCCACCGCTGCTCGAAGAGCCACTGCGTGGGACGCCATTTCGGGGATCTGGGCGGGTTGGAAGCCGAGTCGGGGGAGATCGACGCTGGAGACGGAGTCAAGGCCAAGATGGACGGCATTGGTATCGCGAGCGGGTGGCGTTCGCTAGCTCGAAAATGTCCCGCTCGGCACGGCATCGCGCCGCGCGCTCGCCGTCCAGTCTCTCACGGCGCCGTTCCGGTGGAGGCGGAAGACGTTTGCACTCGTTGGCTCCTGTATGGGTTTCGAGCGTCCACGACCGTGTTGCGGATTCGTCATTGGATGCGAACCCGCTCGGGTTCATGATCGGACCATGCGAAGTGTTCGAGTGCTGGTCAGGTGCGGTCTGCCGGGAATCCTGCCCCTGGCTTGTGTGACGGTGACCCCCGTCGAGCAGGACACACTGTACGACGAGGGGTGGTCGGAGGCTCCGCCCGTCGCGTCGAGCTCGAGCGGAGATGGATCTCCCGGGTCTGCGACGGAGTCGAGCGAGTCGACCGGCACCGAGCGAGACGCGGAGGCGAGCACGGGCGCCTCGTCGGAGGATGGAACTCCCCAGCGGATCCCGAACTTGGATTGTTCGGAGAACCTGATCGTCGACCCCGGCTTCGAGCGGGGATCGCCGAGCACGGCTTGGGTCGAATCGGCCGAGGTGTTCGGAACGGTGGTGTGCAGCTCGGCGTGTGCTCCAGGAGAAGAGGGAGCCGCACCTCATGGCGGCAGTTGGTGGGCGTGGTTTGGGGGACACGACGCGGCCGAGGTGGCGAGCCTTCAGCAAGTCGTCTCGGTCGACGGCACCCGGGCAACGCTCGGTTTCTTTCTCGCGGTCAACCGCGCGGGGGGGGAAGGCGACGCGACCTTCGAAGTGTGGATCGACGATACTCAGCTCTTCTTCATCGATGACGCTGCTGCTGCGGTCGGCGACTACGAGCGGATCGAGGTCGATGTCACGCCGTTCAGCGACGGCCAGGCGCACACGCTCGCCTTTCGAGCCACATTTACGGGTGCTGGCGTGACGAACTTCTTCCTCGACGACGTCGTGTTGCAAGGATGTTCGCCGCCAGCTTCGGGCGTGACCGAGGGCAATGGGACGGACGACGCCACCGAAACGGGTGCAACGAGCAACGGCAGCGAAAGCGATGGAGCGACGACCGACGAAGTCTCGTCGACGGGATGAGGCTCGTCGCTCCACCGTGCCGAGGTTTGGGGTAAGCTATCGGCGTAACGGAGAACCCCGGAACTGCCCGTTCCTGAGGGGTTGCAGCGGTTCCGACTGATTCGCTGCTTTGAGGAAGGCGACTCCCCGGGGCCCGAGTTGCAAAATTCCGAGCTCGGTTAAGATCCGAGACGATTGTCTCTTCGAGATGTTGCCGCCTCCCGTGGTACAACACCGCCAGACATGGCAGACACGAGGGTCCGCAACACGTGGCTGATGGCTTCCGTGATCGCGTTGGTGGGAGCGCTGACGACTGACTGCACTCCACAAGGCTATCCGGCTTGTCGTCAGGACCAGGATTGTAAGTCCGCGCTGCTGGAGACGTGCATCGATGGCACGTGCCAGAACTGCACGACGAACGAGGATTGTGACGGTATGGCTCCGCTCGGTCAGGAGCCGTTCGTTTGTCTTCAGTTCCGTTGCCAGCCCGAAGGCGGAGAGTTGGCGGGAGGCGGCTTCGGTCCCGGTGAGCCATGCACCGAACGAGGACAATGTTCGCAAGACCTCGCGTGCAAGGGTGGGGTGTGCAGCAACTGCTTCGAGGACATCGACTGTGAGCCGCTCACCTGCAACCTCGGCTCGGGCCGATGTGCTCCGCCGGGGCTTTGCGAGAACGATGACCAATGCCCCATGGACGAGATCTGTGACGGAGGCATGTGTGTCTTCGGTGAGCTCGGTGATGGCGGCGACGGTGGTCCGTGTGGGCTGCGTGCCGTGTTCTTCGCGTTCGACAGCGATTCGCTGACCTCCGAAACGGAGCAAGAGTTGACGTCGCTCGCGGGCTGCATGAAGAGCGAATCGCGAACCGTCTACCTCGAAGCCCACGCCGACAATCGCGGTACCGAGGAGTACAACATCCTTTTGACGGAGCGCCGTGGCACGCGAGTGCGCCGCTACCTTCTCGATCAAGGGGTCGACGGCGAGTTCCTTCGCGTGATCGCCAAGGGATCGCTCGAGGCGACCGGAGTCGACGAGCAGTCGCGCGCGATCGATCGCCGAGTGCAGATCGTCTGGCAGTGAGTCGACGGAAGAGGCGCTCGAGGTCGTTCGCGAGTGCGGCCTTGCGCCGCCCCCTCGTTCACACAACGTTCACACAACCTTCGAGCGTCGATCAAGCCGCCGCGCACTCGCTCAGAACGCGTCGAGGATCGCCTTCAACTCCGAAAAGGCAGCGTCCTTTTCCTGGACCTTCGTCTTGCGGATCGCACTGCGGAGGACCCCTTCCCAGTCTTTCTCGGGCAGATCCTCCTTCATGCTCATCAACAACTCTTGAACGTTCTCATCGTTCGCGGTGTTGAAAATGATGTTGTCGTCAAACTCGAAGGCCTCGAGTAGCACCTTGATGTAGGCGCTCGCAGAGGCTTCCGGGCGCGCGCTCGTTCGACGCTCCGTCACCCGGACCTTCTTCTCCCGCCTTCGAAGCTCTCGCTCGATGCGCTCCTGATCGGTGCGTTTCATGCCATCGTTCCTTTTTTAGGCTCGGCAACGGCGCGCCAGCATCGGGCTCACGATACTCGCAGGTCGCGGACGAGGCGGTGGGTGGTAGCATGAACCGGCCCCGAAAGTCATCCTCGCGATGCGAAGGCCACTCGCGTGGGTGGAGCAGGGCCCATGCGTGCAGCGAGGCCGTGCTGCGCGGTTTGCGAAATGCCCTGGAGAGTTGGTGGAGAGTTGGTGGAGGGCTACCGACCGCAACGAAGCGTCATCGACCATTTCGTTTTCGCACGAACGAACGCTCCTCGATGGAGCACTCGGACACGAATCCAGGCATTGGAGCGCCGCCCCCATCGCCCGTGAGGCATTGAGCTTCGGTGGACTCGTCATCCCGGTTTCGGGACATCCGGCCCTTCGGGATCATTGTGCAGGAGGTAGATCGAAGCAGAGGGTCGATGCGAACAACCCGGGGTTGTCGCCGCTTTCGCTCCAGACGACCCAAGCTCGATCGTCGAACGAGAACGAGATCTGGGATCCGATCGATCCCGTACGCGCGACGAGCCTCCGTGGCTCGGCTCCAAGCGGTGGAAGCTCCAACGCCTCGAGCCGGCGGTTCGGGAACGAATCGCAAACCATGGTGGCCACGACCGCATTGTTGGGCGCGAGGGTCACCGACAGCGTGTCGCAGTCACCCATGGAATCGATGATGAGCCGAGGGTCGGTGATGCGTTCGGCTCCGCTGACGAGTTCGACGGTCGAGACCTGCAGCTGATCGGCTGCCTCGAGCAATTCGAGGAGCAAGACCTCGGGGCCGTTTTGAATGATCCGGCCTTCGAGGGAGGCTCGAGGTCCACCCAAAGAGTACGGACGTAGGTATTCGAGATCCCCGTCTCCGTCAGTATCGAGGAATTCGAACCCGACGAGTTCCAGGGCATCCGCCGTTCGAGCCAGCACGAGGAACTCGTCCCCTTGGACGATCAGTTGTTCCGGGCCGGCGTTCGCGAGCACCGGCCTGGACTGCTCCGTGAGCTGCGTTGCGCCTGGTGGAGTCGTCGACTGGCTCACGCCGACGAGACCCCCACCGCTGTTGAACACCGTCACGAGGCTGGGGGCTCGATCGAAGAACACCGCCCGGGGAGACGCGATGTTCGACCGAACGACGATCCGGTTGTCGAGCGAGGGGACGAATGGCGCCTGCTCGATGTCGATGAGATGCACGCCCTCCGTTCCATTCACCGTGCTCTCGAACGAGACATTGAGTCGCGCACCCGTGCGGACGAGGGCGAGGTCCGTCACGGTGTCATTGGAGGACAACAGAATCGGCGGATGCGTTGTGCCGTTTTCATCGATGCGATGGAGCTGCTTGGTTTGGCCCTCGGCGCTCAGGATCCAGGCACCACTCGCCGTGATGGCCGCGTCGAGGATGGTGGCCTCGACGTTCGAGAGCGGGAGTGCCTGAGGGCACAGCGATTGAGGAATGCCGGTGGTCGAGTCGTCGTCGCCTTCGTCACCCGTCAGGTCGGCCTCGGTGGTCGTGGCCGGGGTATCACCGTCGAGTGTGGCGTCCGAGGTTGCGGAGCCCGTGATGCTGGAGAGCGACGTCGTCGACTCTGACGCCACGCCGACGTCCTCACGTCCTTCCGCCGCGTCGTCTTCGCTACTCACCGCAACCAATGGATTGCGGTACACGTCGTCATTGACAGTACAGGCCGAGCCAAGCGCGATCAGACTCAACCGAGTCCAAAAACGTGCAGCCTTGAGTTCCACCCGTCACAGAGTAACACCGAGATGAAGGCGTGCGGCACTTCGCGAAGCAAAACTGCCCGACGAGCGTGCTCCCGGCGGACACGTGGATGGCCGGTGGAGCGCTCGAGCGTATGCAAAGCGGGACGCTTGTAGTTCAGTGGCGCTTTCGAGATCACGTATCGGCGGTCTGGCGCGACGGGCGCTGATCCCATCGCCGCTGACACGAGCCCCAAGCCGGGGGCATGCCTATTGCGGTGCGGGGTGACGTGCTTCCGCCCAAATCGCGAGTTGTTCGCGAAAGATCTTCGAATTGTGCCGAACATCGACGGGAAACCCCGGATGCACGAGGAAGGTCTCGATGGTGCGGGTATGGGGATACGCGAGGGCGAGCTTTCGGAGCTCGCTTTCCAGGGTCGTTCGCGCGATGTGGACGCCTGATTCGAGTTCGATGCACACGATCGGTAATGCCGCGGTACCACGCCGAACTCCGACGAGAGCGCTTCTTCGAACGGCGGGATGCTGGTTGAAGATCGACTCGCAAGGCACGGTAAAAAGCCGTCCGTTGGCCGTCTCGACTCGATGGCCCTTGCGGCCGCACATCCAAAGACGACCCTCGCTGTCGAGGTGCCCAAGGTCGCCCATGCGGTGCCACGTGGCGCCGTTGTCTTGGATCTTGGCCAGCCGCGTCGATTCCGCACGCCGAAAGTAGGCAGGGGTGACGACCGGTCCGCGAACCACGATCTCACCGATCTCGCCCACCCCCAGGCGACGACTCGGATCCCAGGTGGAGATCGCATCATCGTCGATCGGAATGATGGCGACTTCGATTCCGGGTACGGGTCGCCCCACGCAGACTCCGGCCCCGAGTTCGGTTTGCGCCCGCGTGTCCCGAAGAATCGTTCGGCTACCGATGGAGGACACCGGAAGCGCTTCGGTGGCTCCATAGGGGGTCAAGATCTCGACACCCTCGGCCAAGTGGGGCTGCAGGCGCTCCAAGGCGGGGATCGACGCGGGAGCGCCCGCGGAGATCGCTCGTCGAAGCGATCGCAGATCGATCGCCTGGGCCGAACAGTAGCGACCCAGCTTATCGATGATGGCGGGGGACGCGAACATGTTGGTGCAGTCGAAATCGCGGAGGGCTTGGACGAGCTTGGCCGGATCGGCAGCCGCGGGTTTGCTCGCGTCCATGTCCGGCACGATCGAGGCCATGCCGAGCGCTGGCCCGAACAAGGCGAACAACGGAAAGGTCGAGAGATCGCGTTCCCCGGGTTCGATCCCAAAGACCTCGCGCAGCAGGCGGACCTGCGTGGTGAAGACTCGATGCGGGGTGACGACACCCTTCGGGACGCCGGTGCTTCCACTCGTGAACAGGATGGCGGCCGTCTCTTCGGGGTCGGGATCGATCGGCGGATAAGGGGTCGGCGGAGCGTCGGCCATCAGCGCTTCGAGACGCTTACCCCCCCAAGCCAAGCGTGAACCAACGGAGACCACGACCTCGACGCTCTCGATCGCCCAGCCGAACAGCAGGCGGGCGACGTGGGCCTTCGCGATCCCCACGAAGGCGACCGGATCGGCCTCACGCAAGCAGGTGCCCAGGTTCTGCACTCCCATGCCGGGATCGACCATGACGGGAATGGCCCCGATCTTGAGCATCGCGAAGGTCAGGGCAAAGAACTCGAGGCTCGGGTTGACCATGAGCACGGTCCGCGAACCTCGACGAAGGCCAGCCGCGACGAGAGCATGCGCAGCACGGTCGCTGCGAGCATCGAGTTGCCGGGCCGAGAGTTGGTCATACCCGCCGCGCGGTCGAGCCACGGCGACCGCCAACGCCTCGGGTTGCTGGCGGGCGAGCCACGGCAGATACGCGGAGACGTTCGCGAAACTCATGGCGAACCGGTCGCCTCCTCCGCGACGATGAAGTCGCGAATCGCTGGGGCGATTTCATCGCCTGCGTCTTCGAGGATGAAGTGGCCACAGTCGTCGAAGCGATGGACCAAGGCCTCGGGGAATCGACGTTCCCACTCTTCGAGAAACGTCGAATCGAACACGAAGTCTTTCATCCCCCAGGCGATCCGGATCGGCTTGCGTCGCAGCCGGGGCAGCCGATCGGCGATCTCGTCCAGCACCGCAAACGACGGATGTTTGGGATCGAGGGGAATGTCTTGCACGAATCGCAAGATCGCGAGTCGAGAATTCCAGGTCGGGAACGGTTCGAGGTAGCTCTCGGCGACCGCCGGTGGCAACGGCCCCCGGGTCGTGCAGTAGCGGATGGCTCCGCGCAGGAACGCGTTCGCGCCACGGACGAGCAGGTCACCCACTCCTGGAACTCTGGCGAGCACGATCGGCAGCGGGGTTCCGCGTGGGTGGGTGAGGAAAAACGCTGCGGTGTTGAGCAGCACGATCCGGGCGACGCGCTCGGGGTGTCGAGTGGCCCAGCCGAGGCCGATGGGGCCGCCCCAGTCGTGCACGATGAGGGTGACGGGCGGAATCTCGAGGTGGTCGACGAGCGCTTCGAGATCGTCGATGCGGCGGGTCAACGTGAATGGATACGACTTGGCGTCGGGCTTGTCGGAGCGGCCGCAACCGATGTGATCCGGCGCGATGCAGCGATAGCCATCCTTGAGCTCCGCGATCACGCGTCGAAAATAAAACGACCACGTGGGATTGCCGTGGACCATGAGCACGGGTGAGCCTGAACCTTCGTCGACGTAGGCCATGGCGATGCCATCGCGATCCAGGGTTTTCGAGACGTACGGAAACTCGTGGGTCACCAGGCCACTCCCAGCATGAGGCAGTTGAGCCCGCTCGCGATGCCGAGGAGCCCGACGCGGTGGCCCGGAGCGATGAACTCCCGTTCCTCGGCGAGTGCCGCCGCGAGGGGCAGGGCGACACTTCCGGTGTTCCCGAGCGACTCGAACACCGCGAAATCATGCTCGAGCGGGCGATGGAGGGTTCGCATCATCGCTTCGCGATGGGCTCGGCCGACCTGATGACAGACGGTGCGATCGAAGTCGTTCGCCTGCCAGTCGAGCGTGCCGAGCAAGGATCCCCAGGTCCGCTCGCCGAGCTGGATGCCGTGCTCGAGCACCGCGGACGAATCGGTCGAGGCGAACTCGCGCAAGGCGTCCCCGCCCATGGATTCGAGTCCCCAAATGCAGAGCTCATGCTGTGCCGGGGAGCAACCCGAAGCGCCGCCCACGATCCGGCGCCCAAGACTCGGTTCGAAGGATCGATCCGAGACGAGGACCGCTGCCGCCCCCGAACCACCGGTGAACGTGGCGATCGACCGCGTCCAGTCCTCCCACGTGGCTCGTTCGAGGAGCCTCGCGAGGGTGTGTTCGTTGATCGATCGTGCGGACTCGCAGGCGACGACCAAACCTGCACGGATCTGGCCGAGCTCGATGCGATGGGCGATGGCGACGATCCCTTCGAGCACGCCGAGGCACGCGTTCGAAATGTCGAGCACGGTCGCATACGGATCGATCGCGAGTCCGGCTTGAGCGAGACCGGCCGCAACATGGCATGCCGTCGCCGGTTCGTGGTGCTCGCGACAAACACCCCCGTACACCAACATGCCGATCGACGAAGCGGGCACGGTGGAGGCGCGCAGGGCTTTGATCGCAGCACGCGTGGCACCGAGTCGAATGGGAAACCCCGGCTCCCACCACCGTCGCTCGACGATCCCGGTGATCCGTTCGAGATAGCCTCGTGGCACTCGCAGCTGCTCGAGCACAGGCTCCAGCCGTTCTTCCAGTTCCTCGGTCGTGACGACGACGGGAGCGAGCTCGTAGCCGAACGCGGCGAGGTGAACCTTGGTGAATCTCATCTTCTAATGACCTCCATCCCGAAGTCGCGCATGGCGTAGATCGGTCGTCCATCCACGAACAGATGACCGTTGGCCCACAGCGCCCGCCGAGCTCGATCGATGCGCGTGATGGTGGCTTCGACGACGACGCGCGAGGCCCTCGGCGTGATCTGTCCACGATAGATCCACTCGTGTGGGGGTGCGGACGCGATCGTGGCAAACGCGTCGTCTCCTCCGCAGAGATCGTTGCGCACGGCAAAGACTTGGAGAAGTTGGAGGAATGCCTGCAACCCGAGGGATCCAGGCCAAACCGGATCTTCGAAAAAGTGCGCGGCGAAGAACCATGCACTCGGATCGACGTCGATCGAGCCATGCAGGTAGCCGAGTCCATGCGCCCCGCCGTGGGGATCGTAGGCATCGATCCGATCGATCATGCGCAGGCGCGCGTCGGGAAACGGCGCCGTGATCGGAACCAACGAGGATCTCTCGGACGGGTCGCTCTGCGGGACGGGAGGCGCCTCGCGTAAACCGACCTGTTCGGCGAGTGCTGCGGTCGAAAAGAATCCGAACGAGGTGGTCCCGCGATACACCGGACCTTCGGTCGCACTGCCGACATCGAATTCGAATTGCTCGAGGATCATTCCCCCGGCATGGGAGACTTGCGTCAACCGAACGCGTGTGCGAAGGATGTCGGGTCGAGCCGAGACCGGCCGAAGCAGGGTCGCTCGGCCGCCGAGGTTGCGGAACCGGAGATCCTCGGCCGACGTCAATGCCGAGCCCACGTAGGCTGCGAGCCAGCCACATGGTTGTAGCGCGGCTTCGAGGAGCACCGCGAATGGGATCGCGGGGCTTCGTCCCGCCGTGAAGAACCACGCCTCGGGTTCGAGGTCGAACTCGGCTTCGGCATAGGCCCCTGAGCGGAGGACGAAAGGCTCCCCTCCAATCTCGGTCACGCGATCGATGAACGCAAACGGAGGCCGAGGCAGCCGCGCGATTTTGCGATCGGTATCGAAGCAGCGATAGGGGGGGCCGAAGGCCTCCGATGGTTTGCCTTCCGCGAATGCGAGGATCTGGTTTCGGTCGTAGATGGCGGGTTTGCGAACGGGTGACCCCGCGGCGACGCGATGCCTGAGTTCCAGCTGCTCGCGCGAGACCCCGCACAAGCGCAACGACATATCTTCGATTTGTACGATCGCGCGCCCGTCGGCAAACATGGTCGCGTCGGCGAGAACGAAGGGCTCGGAGGTGTCGTCGGCAAAGCCGAGTTCACGGATCTCGATCTCGTAGCCGACCGTGGTCGTCGTCGGCAGCACTTGCCCGCGGCAGCGAAGGCGGCTGGAGATGCCCGCGATCGGTTCGAAGGACGCCCGTCCACGTTCGCCGAGCCATCCCATCCGCAAGAGGAAGACCCGTAACGCGTGCAAGCAGCACTCGTACATGAGTGTGCCCGGCATGACGGGATCGTCGACGAAGTGGCAGGTCAAGAACCAGTCGTTGGGACGAATGTCGTATTCGCCATAGAGCCGTCCGCCTCCGAAACGGCCCCCGGAAGGTTCGAGCGCGACCACGCGATCGAGGAGCGCCAGGCGCCCGGTCGGGAGCGTCAGGAGATCGCCATCGGTGATGTGGGCGAATGCCGTCCCGAAGGCCCGCGTCCAGTCGCCGTGGCGCAACGCATCGAGCTGCACGCCATCGAGGGCGAGGGATTCGAGGGGAACGAAGGCGGTCTCCGGGTCCAATTTCGCCGGCCGCGGAACGGCGCGCTGCGATCGGACGATGCCTTGGCCTTCCTCGAGTTGAGTCTGAGTAAAGAAACCAGCGCAGCCATCTCGCATCGACAACAGCGGTCGTCCGTCGACCGTGGCTTCGAACGCGAAACGGAAGAGCCACGTCGGCCCTTGCCGGAAGAACCGTTCGATGCGGATGTCGTAGCGGATCGTTTGACCCGCCCGCGGGAGCGCGTCGTGGAACTCGACCACGGCATCGAGCAGGCGATAGACCGCATGGCCGTGCGTCTCGCGATCGATGCCGAGGAACGCCGAGAGGAAAAGGTCGGCTTGGCCGCTTTCGACCGCGATCGCCGTAGGGATGTGACCGGCATCGAGGTACCAAGCGTCCGCCAGCACATCGTGCTCCGTGACGACGCGCCCGGAACTCAAGGACCCCGGTTCGCCCTCGATCACGAGGATGCGGTCGACCAGCATCAAGGGTTCGTCGGGCAGTCGTACCCGCGTGGGGTAGCCATCGATCTCCGCAAACGCGGGACCCAAAACGCGCCCGATCGAGCCGCGGGCGAACTCGAGACACTGGGCTCGATCCAACGCCTTCGGGGTTGTGGGGATGTCATTCGCCGCTGCCGCGAAAGCGGCTGCAGGCACTTCGGGGGCTCGTGTCCGGTTGGCCTCGGCCAACCGAGCGTAGAGCTGGAGACGGCGTGACCAAAGCTCGAGATACGCACCGTGAGCTGCTCCCGTGGCCTCGGCGAGGCGAAGGATCCCGGTCGGCATGTCGTGCTCGGGCGCTCGAGCAGCGGTTGCGGCTCGAGCGCGATGGCGTGTGCCCGAGGGTTTGGCCAAGTCCGCCCATGAGGGCGGGGCCGGAGTGTCGGTGACCGGCGAGGCGCTGTCCTCCGTCGGGTTCGACGCGGAGGGCATCGTGCAGGGTCGAATGGGAAGCGTGAGCGTCGGCTCGGTTGCGGGTGGTGGGCGAAGCACCGGATCACGACCGTAGAGCGGTGTCAGATCCACCGCGACCCGTTCGGCAACCAGCCGCGCGAGCACTCGCATCACCGTCCCGAGACCGTCGTTTCCAGCCTTCGAGATCGATTGGGCATGGAACGGCCGACCTTCGAGGATTTGCTCGATCATGCGTGTGCACGAACTCCCGGGGCCGAGTTCGACGAACAGGCGGATACCGTCGCGATAGGCCTGCTCGATGGTCGAAGGGAAGTCGACCCCGTGGAGGGCTTGGGCCGCGATCGCATCGGCGGCTGCGGATCGCGTGGGAGCGTAGGCCTGGCCGTCGACACCACGATAAAACCGGATCCCCTCGCATGGGCGAGCGGGTAGCTCGTGGAGGGCTCGATAAGCCGCCACGGCGGGTTGGACGATTTCGCAGTGAACGGTCGTGATCCCGGGGAGCGGATGAAATCGTGCGCCGAGCTTCGCGACGAAGCGTTCGACGTCGACCCGCTGCCCTCCGATCACACACTCCCGAGGTGTGTTGACGATGAGGAGGTACACCCGGCGCGGAGTCTCGAGGGCGGCCAACGCCGCTCGTACCTCGTCGACCGTGCATGCGAGCACGCCGACGCGCCATTCGACGGGGATTTGGGCGTCGAGGTCCCAAGCTCGGCGAGCGAGGTCGCAGGGGCCGAGCAGGTCACGAACGAACAATGAGCTCTGTTCGACGCGAGCGAGGATTTCGTCGCGATCGGTCCAAACGCCCATGGCGAAGAGCGCTGACGTTTCGCCGAGCGAATATCCGATCGCTGCCCTCGGGACGACGCCCAAGCTTCGCAGCGCGTCGCTCGCGAAGGTGCCGAGGGCGACGTGTGCGAGCAAGAGTCCTCGCGGATCGGCGTCTTGCGTTGCCGTGTCGGCCGTCCAGGAGAGGTCGGGTCGGAGCTGTGCCGTCAACTTGGCGGTCTTCGCCTCGTGCTCGGCCAAGATCGTGGGAAAGGCGAGCGCGAGCGCTCGACCCATCCCGGGGAAGTGAGTGCCCGACCCGGGGAACACGAACGCAAGGTCGCCGCGAGGGCCGAGCGGGGAGCGGGTTCGAGCCAAACGCGGCGATGCCACGAAGTCGTCCGAGGCTGCCTGACGAGCCAGTCGACCGAGTTCCGGCGGGTTCCGGGCGACCAGGCCCACGCCGTACGCCGCGTCCGGGCGGGCCCCGTGATCGCGCCACCAACGTTGTGCGAGGTCATCGATCGCGGCGGCGGACGACGTTTCGGCGAGTCGAGCCAAGTCGTCGAGTTCGACGCGAAGGGCCGCTTCGCTCGAGGCCTCGATCACGAACAATCCCTCGATGGGTTGGTCGCCGAAGCGGATCGCGTTCGGGCTGTGGACTCGACGTTGGGACAGAGGCGCGGCGGTCAGGACCGCATGAAGTGCAGCTCCGCTGGCAGAGAGGCTCGTCACCGCGGCGGTTCGTGGGCCGAGCTCCCGGTCGCGGATCCAAGGGGTTGCACCCCGCTTCGATTCGGACGTGGGACCCGGTCGAACGCCTCCGCCGAGTGCGAGCGAAGCCGAGAGAACGGACAGCAATCCCGACGCGGATCCACAATGGCCGACTTTGGCCTTGGTGTTCGCGAGCTGAGGCGCGTGCGGGTAGACACGAGCGAGGGCGCGACGTTCGATGGCATCTTCGCGGGGATCGCCGCTGCCGTGGGTCTCGACGACGCTAGCGTCGACGGCGGACATCCGCGCGTCTGCCCATGCGCGTTGCATCGCGGCCTCGAGCGCCTCCACGGTCGAGTACGGTTCGCCGATCGGTCCTCCGGTCGCTCCGCCGAGCCCGCGAACCCACGCATAGGCCGTCGCTGCGTGAGTGTTCGAGGCGCGTTCGAGGACCAGCGCCACCGCGCCCTCCCCGAGCCGAACTCGTTCGCTCTCGTGGAGCCATGGCCGGTCCGAGTCCGAGATGACCGGAATGCGTGCGGCCCAGGTTCGAGCGACCCGCGGATCGCCGAGGAGATCGACGGCCCCTACGATCGCTCGGTCGATCGTTCCCCGCCGAAGGGCACCCACAGCGAGCTCGAGCGCCGTCATCCCCGACGCTTCTTCACTGCTGCACACGAAGCAGGGGCCGCCGAGACCGAACTCGCGAGCGATCCGGCTCGCGGCGATGCTCGCCAACCCCCCCATCGTGCGTTCGGCGTCGAGCGGACGACCCACTGGGTCCCGGGTGGACTCGACCCAGCTCGCACGCTCGGCTTCGGGGATCCCGAGATCGTTGGCCGCGCGGCGGGCATGGGCCTCGGCGGCCCAGCGGAGGTGATGATCCGTGGTGGCGACATCGAGCCCGACACCGATGAACACGCCCGTTCGCAGACCGTCGGGCATCGCACCCGCGTCCACGATCGCGGTCCGAGCCACTTCGAGCATCAGGATCTGCTGCGGCAACGCATGCTGAAGCTCCCGAGGCGGGATCCGAAACTCGCCGAGTGGAACCGAGAACGAGTCGATCCAAGGCGATGAGGGAGCCTCGGCGAGCGGCTCACCGAGGAGGATCGCCGCGAGTTGCTCGGGACGCCATGGGCCGATCCGTGCGGCCGCCCCCACGATGGCGATGGGTTCGGCCGCTTCGTCGATGATCGTGGGGCGAGAGGACCGCTTCGCCGTGCTCGGATGGGCTCGAGTCGGAGCGCCGGCTTCGAGCAAGACGTGGGCATTCGTGCCCCCGAAGCCGAAACCACTCAACGCCACACGTGGAGGTACCGGCGCGCGTGGCCAAGGCTCGGGAGCTTGGGGGATTCGAAATGGACTGGTGGACAGCTGCAGGTGTTTGGAGGGGTGTTCGAAGTTGGCGATCGGGGGGATCTCACCCGCTTCGAACGCGAGCAGGACTTTGGCCAGGGCCGCCGCTCCTGCGCCGGTGAGCAAGTGGCCCACGTTGGATTTGACGGCCCCGAGGGCGCATCGACCCGGTGACACGCCACCCTCGGACCAGACCTCGGTGAGACTCGCGAGTTCGGTCGCGTCGCCGACCGGGGTGCCGGTCGCGTGGCATTCGACGAGGTCGATGTCGGCCGGAGTCCACCCTGCTTCGGCAAACGCGAGTCGCATCGCCCGGACTTGGCCTTCGCGATTCGGAGCCAGCAGATTGCCGCCGACGTCGTTCGTGAGTCCAATGCCGTGGATCGTCGCGAGCACGTGATCGCCATCGGCGAGCGCATCGTCGAGCCGTTTGAGCAGAAACATCGCCGCCCCTTCGCCGACGACCAAACCATCCGCCCGAGCGTCGAACGGCGAACAACGTCCGGTGGGCGAAAGGGCTCGCAGCTGGGAAAACCCCATGGAGGTGAAGAGGCTGTCGGGTCGCGATACGCCGCCGGCCAGCATCGCGTCGGCGCGGTGTTCCTGCAGCTCACGCACGGCGAGCTCGAGGGCAAAGTACGTGCTCGCGCACGCGGCATCGAGGGTCAGATGCGATCCACCGAGGCCGAGCCCGCGGGCGACCGTGGCTGCGACCATCCCCGCACTCCAGCGCGAGAAGCTACGCGGGGCGACCGGCCGCGGACGATCGGAGCGTTTCAGCCCGTGCGGGCCGTTGGGCCACGCCTGGAACTCGCTGGTACGCGAGGCGTGTTCGGTCGGCAGCACGATGCAGGCGAGGCGTACCCCGACCCGGCTCCGATCGAGCGTACGCGTTTCGGCGGCACACCAGGCCCTTCGCGCGGATTCGAGAACGAGCGTGTGCAACGGATCGAACGCCTCGAGGACGGCCGCATCGAACGGCAACCCCGGGCCGAGCGGAGGCACGTCCACGACGAAACACGCCTTGGACGATCGCACGGTATCGAGCGGGATCTCGTCGAGCTCGCGCGCTTGGGGCGGAGTCAACACCCAACGGCCCGGCGGGGGCAGGGAGGCGGTATCGATGCCCTCGCGAAGGATCGTCCACAAGGCGCGCTCGCTCGTGGCTCGGGGGAAGATACCCCCCCATCCGACGATGGCGACGAGCGGTCGGCTCACGGCATCCCGCCAAGCGGAAGCGGCGGGCTCGTGGCGAGCCGTCGAGCTCGAAACGCGTCGACGAGCCCAGCGTCCGCAAACGACGTCAGGCCCTCCATCTGCGCGAGCCGTTCGCCGCCGAGCGTCGTCCATTCGATCGCGCAAACGACTTTCGTGGAGGCTTGCTCCGTCACCGTCAGTCGCAGCTCGATCGGCTCGTCCGGAAATCGGGCCACGGACTGACGGTAGCGATCGAAGCGAGCCGGCAGGCATGGTTTGCCGAGCTGGGTTTGACTCCACACGATCGCGGCCTGCAGACCCGCATCGATGACCCATGGATCCGCGATCCACCGCCGACGAACCGGGTCGCTCATCCAGGTTTCGGGTCGCGGCGCGGAACGGCAGCGAGCACGCACGTGCCAACGGGAGGCCGAGACCTCGCCCTGCAACGCGTGAAAGCGGTGGCCATGGAACAGCAGCCCGTCGCGATAGGGATCGATCTGCGTGCCCCCTGGCTCGTGCGCGAGCCCGTTGGCCTCGGGGGGCGCACCCACGTCGTCACCCGACCCGAGGACGACCGTCGCGCGAAAGGACGGGGTCGAACGCCCTTCGAGCTGCGCCCGCACCGGCACCCGAACTTGGCCTGAGCTCGATGCGATCGGGCCACATCCAAACGTGAGGTTCAGTCGCTCTCGCTCGCCGATGCGAATTCCTCGCACGACTTCGAGATCGTCGAGCCCGATGAAGCGGAAGCCGGGATTGCCGTGGAGCGCTGCGTGGGCGAGCCATTCCAGGCAGAGGGCGATGGGCAGGACGGCTCGGCCTCCGATCACGTGGTCGACCAGGATGGGATGTGTCGAGAGCGACAGCGTGCGCTGGAACACCACGGGCCGGTCGACGTCCGGGCTGCGATCACTCGTGGGTACCGCCGAACCCGATCCCAGGACCACGATCTCCACCGGCCCCGGTCGACCGAGCGCTCTCAGGAGAGCCGGTCCACCGGCATGGAGCGGGATCGGCCGAACGCCTTCCGCAGCGAAGACCTTCTGCAGGCTCGGCGTCACCATACCACCGTCCCACGGACCCCAACCCACCGATAGGACTCGAGTCGTCGAGGGGAGGGAGCGAGCAAGACTTTGCGCGACCTTGTTGAGGCCTTCGTTGGCCATCGCGTAGTCCGATTGGCCGATTCGTCCGAACCTCGCAGTGGACGAGGAGAACAACACGATCGCTCGCAACGGCTCGCGCGGGAGCGCGGCCAGCAGGTGTTCGAATCCCCGGAGTTTGGTTCCGAGCACGCGAGCGACGGCGTCATCGCGTTTGTCTTCGATCCGGCGATCCGCGATCACCCCTGCGCCATGAACGAGGACCGTGCAGGCACCGACGTCCCCACCCAGGGACGCGAGCGCCTGACGGACCGCCGCCGCATCTTGGACGTCCACCGCGAGGTAGATCGCCCGCGATCCCAGCCGCTCGAGCGCTGCGAGGGTGCGTCGGATCTCTCGTTTCGCGAGGATCTCGGCATAGGCGTGCTCGACTGCGCGTGGCGTGGATTCCACGGCCCCGACCTCGAGGAGGGTGCGTTTGATCGCGGCTTCGTCGGTCACATCGCGGAGCCATTCTGGTTCAGCGCCGTCGATCGGCGTGCGTCCGAGCAGGACGAACGTTCCTGCGCCCGCCCGTGCAAAACTCTCGAGCACGGCCGCCGTGACGCCTCGCGCTCCCCCGGTCGCGAGGACGACGTCGCGTGACCCGAGATGAAACGTCGGCGACGGCGGATCTTCGATCGGTTGGAGCGCGAGCCGTGAAAACCCTTCTCCGTCGAAACCGAGCTCGACCGGACCCCGGGCGAGCAAACCGTCGACGATCGAACCGACGTGATGCGAGAGATCGAGTTCATGCGGTAGATCCAAGGACCGCGCGTGAGCGTCCGGCCACTCGAGCGCGACGGTCTTGATGAGGCCGCAGAGGGCCCCACCCGAGGCCGAACTCTCGACGCCAACACCCGCGATTCCGAACGATCCCCCCAACCGGGTCACCGCGGCGATGAGTCCTCGACGGAGGGATGCCGAACGATCGCGCGTCGCGAACAGGGCTCGCTGCAACCATTCGACGGAAGACCCACCGTTCGGTGCCACGAGGACGAGGCCGCCGATCGAGACTTCGCTTTGGTCGCCGATGTCGTCGAGGTCGATCGTCCGAGCTCGTAGATCACGTGCCTCGAGTTCGCGCGTCAACGCCTCACCGAGACCGTCCTTCGTGCGGGTGACCAGGATGACGCCCGACGGCCCGAACCGATCGGGTGGATCGGTCAGCGGGAAGCGAACCCGCTCGAGCCCGTAGACGTCGAGTTCGGGTCTTCCCGCAGGTTCTGTCCGGACGCTCGACGGGGAACCGTTGGCGGTCGCGCCGACCCGCTCCGGCGTGAGGCTCGAGATCCGAGACACGCCGTTGCGGGGTGGTGCACCGCCGGCCAGGAACTGTGCCACTTCACCCAAGGTCTGCAGGCTCGCGAGGTGGTCGGGTCCGATCGTGGGCGCCTGGGGCAAGGCTTCTTGAACGGCCGAGAGGATCTCGACGCGCTTGATCGAGTCGATTCCCAGGTCGGCGTCGAACCCCATCTCCAAGCCGAGCATTCCGACGGGATAACCGGTCTTGGCCGCGACGATGCCGAGCAACGTCTCGGCGATGCCTTGGACCGGTGAAGGGATCACCGGGGCATCGCCCTCGAGGAAACGGGCGAGCTCGGCGAGCGTCTTGAGTTCGCCGAGCCGATCGGGACCCACGGTTGGCGCGTGGGGCAAGGCTTCCTGCAGTGCCGACAAGATTTCGACCCGTTTGATCGAGTCGATGCCGAGGTCGGAGTCGAGCCCCATCTCGAGGCCGAGCATCGCGGTGGGGTATCCGGTTTTTTGGGCCACGACCGAAAGCACGACCTCGGCCACCCGTGAAGGTCCATCGAGGGGTGCTTGGGGTCGAGGTGACGACGTGACGCGGATGGGGGCGACCTGGGGCGCGGGCGTGGAGGAGACGCCGGGTGTTCGAGGCGGGACCTCGATCGGTTTGGCTTTGGGCGCGGGGACGAACGGCCCGGCGACAGGTCGATGGCGAACTCCGTTGATCGCGGCGACGTCGGGCACCGGTGGCGGGGCCGGAGGTGCAGACGCAGTTCGCGACCCGGTCTGTGCGGAACCGGGTGGTGCGGAACCGGGTGGTGCGGAACCGGATGGTGCGGAACCGTCCTGTCGGGTCAACCAACGCTCGAAGATCCGCGTGGCTTCGGCTTGATGGTCGAGAAACTGGCGATGCAAGGCAGCCGTCTGCTCCGCGAGTCGGAGCAGACGATCCATGACCTCGTCGCCGACCGATCGCTCGACGTTCGGCGGGTTCCGTTCGGAGACGCCATTCACCGAAGTGGCAGGGGGATGATTCTGAACATCGTCGGTGCGCTCGAAAGGCATGGTCGAAGCCGAGGGCGAATACGCGGGGGCGGAATAGGCCGGAGCGGAGTAGGCCGAAGCGGAGTAGGCCGAAGCGGAGTAGGCCGAAGTGGAAGGGGACGACCGGCTGGTCTGCGGCTCGGGGGTCGTCGAGCGATGCGGTCTTCGATTCGCGCCGCAGATCTCGATCGCGAACCGGGGTGCCTCTTGGGCGAGGCGGGGCGGCTCGGGATCCCATCGCGTCAGGTCGACCGGGATACCCACGACCGCGAGGGTCGCGAGCAAGTGGCCGAGGTCTTCGAGCCCATCCCCTTTGCCATTCGAAGCATCGAGGGACGTGACGACGACGTTGCGGTTCGGCAGGGTGTCGCGGACGAGACCCTGCAAGCGACGTCCCGGACCGACCTCGACGAAAACCCGGATCCCGTCGGCATCCATTCGGCGGAGCGTTTGTTCGAAGTCGACCGGTCGGGCCAGTTGCGCCGCGAGCCAGGCTTTGGCTTCGTCTTCATCGAGCGGGTACGGTGACGCCAAGGTGTTCCCGTAGACCGGGAAGCGGCCGGGTGCCAAACGAACGTCGGCGAGGTCGACCGCCAAGTCGTCGGCTGCCTGGGCGACGAGCGGGCTGTGGAACGCAGCCGCAACGTTGAGGCGCAGACACGGGACGCCCTGCTCACGCAGGGTGAGCTCCGCCGCATCGATGGCCGAACGCGGACCCGAGAGCACCCCTTGGCTCGGGGCGTTGCGGTTCGCGAGCACGAGCGGACTCTTTCGCTCGTGGAGCCAGCGGGACAACTCGGTCAGCGGCATGCGGACCGCGAGCATCGAGCCCGGGTCCGCTCCGCCGACCCTCGCCATGTGTTCGCCCCGACGCCGAGCGAGACGATGAAAATCGTCGGGCTGGAGACGACCGGCCGCGGCCAAAGCCACCCACTCACCAAAGCTATGTCCTGCGGCCGCGGTCGGGCGCAGACCGAACTCGGTCAGCAGGTTCCAGGCTCCGAGCTCGATCGCTCCGAGCGCGGGTTGGGCCATGTCGGTGCGTGCGAGCGGATCGAGTCGGACCTTGGTCACGCTGCTGTCGTCGATGCGTGGCGGAGGGAAGATCGCTTCGGCGATCCCAGGAGTGACCCGCGACGCTGCCGAGATGGTTTGCGCGACCGCTTCGAACCTGCAGGCCAAGTCGCGGAGCATGTCGACGTATTGGGCGCCTTGGCCCGGAAAGAGGACAGCGAATCCCGTCGTGGCGGGGCCGTCGGCAAACGCGACCGCGCTCTCGATGGCAACGCCAGCTGGACGAGACCCGATCTCCGCAAGACGCTGTTTGGCCTTGGCCACGCGTTCGTCTCGCGAGTCCTCGCGGCGAACGAGCCAGGCGATCCGGCACCGAGCTTGCGCATCGAAACGAGCCCTCGCGTCCGCGGCCGCGATCCGGAACTCGGCCCAGGTTTCGCCTCGGGCGAGCGCTTCGATCCCTTCGGCGAGGGCTTCGGGGGAATCGCCACTCAACGCGAGGAGTTGGAGCCGTCCATCCCAGTCCGGTCGATGAGGCGAAGGGCCTTCTTCGAGGACGCAGTGAAAGTTGCTTCCGCCAAACCCGAATGCACTGACTCCAGCGCGGCGCGGGTGCTCGTCCGAGGCGATCCACGGGCGTTTCGTGGGGCTCAGACAAAACGGTGCCGTCGGTGAGGCGAGGGCTTCGCTCGGATGCAGCACCTTGAGCGTGGGTGGCAGGGTGGCGTGGTAGAGCGCGAGTGCGGCCTTGATGAGGCCGGCCGCGCCCGCGGCCGCCTTCGTGTGCCCGATCATCGACTTGACCGATCCGAGGGTGCACCACGGGCGATCGGGCTCGGCGTCCCCGAAGACGCGCGTGAGCGCAGCGACCTCGGTGCTATCGCCGACGCGGGTCCCCGTGCCATGGCCTTCGATCAATTCGACGGTGCGAGGTGCAACGTTGGCCGGTTGATAGGCACGCTCGAGTGCTCGAACTTGGCCCTCGATGGCCGGCGAATAGATCGCTTGCCCACGTCCGTCGCTGCTGCTGCCCATGCCTCGGATGACCGCATAGATCCGATCGCCATCTCGGATCGCATCGGACTGTCGCTTGAGCACGAGTGCCCCGAGCCCCTCCCCGAGGACCGTCCCATCGCCATCGCGATCGAACGGACGTGCGTCGCCACTCGGCGACAACGCAGGTGTCTTCGAGAAGCACATGTACATGAAGATGTCGTTGAAGGTGTCGAAGCCTCCGGCGAGCACGACATCGCTTTGGTAGCTGCGGAGCTCGAGCAGGCCCAAGTGCACGGCCGCCAGCGACGATGCGCACGCCGCATCGACCACGCAGTTGGTGCCGTGGAGGTCGAGCCGGTTCGCGATCCTTCCGGCCGCGACGTTGCCGAGCAAGCCCGGGAACGAGTTCTCTTGCCACGGCACATACGCTGCCGATATGCGTCGAACGACGTCCTCCGCCGTGTCTGGAGCAACGCCCGAGGCCGCGAGGGCGCGTCGCCAATGGGGGTGACCGAGTCTCGCCCCGAGCGGAACGACGAGCTCGAGTGCCCCGGTCACGCCGAGGATCACACTCGTCCGCTCCCGCGGCGGTACACGGTTGCCGACCAAGTATCCGGCGTCCTTGAGCGCAGCCTCGGCGACCATCAGGCCGAGCAAGTGCGTGGTATCGGTGGCCTCGATGTCGCGGGGGGCGAGACCCCATCGCAAAGCGTCGAACTCGACGGGTTGCAAGAAACCACCACGCCGGGAATAGATGCGATCGGGGGCGTGCGGATCGGCATCGTAGTAATCGTCGACGTCGAAATGAGTCGATGGGATCTCGGTGATCGCATCGATCCCATCGCGCACGTTCGCCCAATACGTGGCCAGGTCGGGGGCCCCAGGGAACATGCAACCCATCCCGACGATGGCGATCGGCTCGAGGGCAACGGTCATACGAGGCACTCCTCGAGTTCGGTACGGGTACGTGGGCGCGTGTCGATCACCTCGGGGGCAATCTCGATCCCTTGGGCGCGGAGCAGGTGCGCGCGGGTCAACACCGCGGCCCCGACCATCAGGTTGTGAGCGACGAGCACCACCCGTCGTCCGTTCCACGGTTGGAGGATCGAGTCGCGGACCCACTCGTTGAAGGCACCGATCGCGGGGCCGCACCAGATCTGATAGTCGGACTCTCGATCGGGATCGCCCGCGTTCGCCCAACGCGAGGACATGCCGAGGTACCAACGAAATGCGAGCGCCATCTGCCGCTTCGGGTCGCTTTCGGCTCGGGCGAGCCGCTCGGGGTCGCGTACCGACCAAAACGATCGAGTCTGTTCCCAGAGCGCTGCGAAGCTCATACGAAAGACCTGTCGCTCCAACAGGTCGCGCGCCGGCTCAGGGATCGCGTCGTACCGCTCGTGGGCGCGGTACAGCTCCCAGAGTTTGTGGGCCCGCGAGGAGAACAGTGTGCCCCGTTGCAAGACCTGGAGCTTGACCCCGAGCTCGAACATGTCGGCCGCCGGAGCCATCGTCATGTCCGAAGTCGTCGCTTCGGCCAGCCGTTGCCGGACCGGATCCGAGGTGCCCGCTTCGACGCACGCTTGGTTGATCGAACCGGTGAGGACGTAGGCCGCTCCCATCGCGAACGCACCCGCGACCGCTTCGGGCGTCCCGATACCTCCCGCCAAACCGACCCGCAACCGTACGTCGTCGCCATATCGCGATCGAAAACGATCGCGAACGGCACACATCGTGGACAACAACGTCGCCGCCGGGCGGTTGTCGGTGTGGCCTCCAGAATCCGCTTCGGCCGTGACGTTCGCGGCGAGTGGAATATGGCGGGCCAGCGCGGCCTGTGACTCGGTCAACTCACCGTCGCGAACGAGCTCGCGAACGATCGCTTCGGGAGGGGGAGCGAGGAATTGCTCGGCGAGGCCGAGGTGACTGATCTTGGCGAACAGCGTGTTCGGGGTGACGACACGCCCGTCGCGTTCGTGGATCCCCGCCAAGCGGTAGCGGACGAGCGGCGTGGTCACTCGCAAGAAGGCGGAGGCCGAGACCAGGCGCACGCCCTGTCCGACGAACAGTCGAGCGTGGGCGTCCTCGAGGGCGGGCTCGTAGGGGCTGTGAATCAGATTGGCGCCGAACGACCGATCGAGCAGGGTCGTTCGGATGCGAGCGATCGACGACTCGACTTCACCCGGGGGCAAGCCAGCCGCACCATAGAAGGCAAGGAGTCCGGCCTGGCCCATCGCGATGACGAGCTCGGCCGACGAGATTCCATGTGCCATCGCGCCTGCGATGTAGTTGAACCGCAGATCGAACTCGGTGGCGAAGGTCGGGTCGCCGAGGGCTTCGGGCGGCGTGGGAGGGGAGAACGCGACGACGTCGAAGGACGACGAGCCCGGACGCTTCGGGCCTTTCGGGCCTTTCGGATCATTCGCATCATCGCTGCCGATCCCGAGCCCCAGTCCCGTCGGTGTCTCGAGGACCCAGATCGGGTCGTTGAGTCTCCGGAGGCCTTTCGCGATCCCGGCGGTGTCGTGGCTTTCGACGCGCTCAGACCCCGTCCATGTGAGCTTCAAGCGGCTGTGCCTCGGCCCGAAGGGGCGCGAACGCACGCGGAGGGCGGCCGGAGGAGGGGAACTCACAGGCCGACGTACCTACGCCAGCTTCACGCCGCGCACAAGGTGGCCGGATTGCTATGAACGAAGGGGACGGGCGCGTGTGGGTCGGTCAGGCTCCGCCGCAAGTCCCCGCCGCCTGCGTGAGCTCGGCCATGCACGGTTCCGTTTCCATCTGGAGGACCTCGCAGGAAAGCATGCTGATGCATGCGAAGTACTCGCTGAACGCGGCAATGCAGTCGGCTCCGTAGCCCCCGTACAGATACGCGTTGACGGTACAGTTGTACGCGATGTATTCGGCCTGCTCGGGGTCGGCGTAGCCGTAGCATTCGAACAACTGGGTGTACGCGGCCACGCAGTTCGTATAGAGCGTGGGGTCGATCTCGACCTCTCCACCCTCGGTGTCGACGCCCGTATCTCCGCCATCGCTGTCGCCACCGGTATCCGCGACGCCACCGGTGCTCGTCCCGGTATCGTCATCGCCTTTGGTGAGTCCGGCGGTCGTCAGCCGTCCGTCCTCCATCTTGCCACCCCCGACGCCGCCCGTCGTGTCGTCCCCGTTGTCTTCGTCGTCGTTGTCTTCGTCGTCGTCCTCGAGAAGGTCGTCCGCGTTGAGGTCACAACCGGGAAGCGCAGCCAACGGAAGCGATCCGAACGAAAGCAAAAACAGCGATGACTTGGAATCCACGGTGGTGTTGTAGCCTCGATGCTCGAGTGGCGCAAAGCGAGAATCCGTTGGCTCACCGTCGTCGGTGAGACCGGATCGGGCCGCTCGGCTCGTGGGTTTCGATGGGCATTCCGTCGAGGTGTGAGCCCTTCGCAAGCTCGTCGCCCCGTAGGCGCGTCGACGACGGTACGATGGACCACATCGGGCTCTGCTCGGCGGCCACGCGAACACGGCCGGAGGGCCCGAACCGCTCTCACCACCGGAGTTTTTGTCTTGGCTCGCGGCAAACAGCGCGCAGATGCACTCGTCGTCGCCCGAGGAATTACCAACTCGTTGAACGAAGCACGCGGCCTCATCATGGCGGGAAGGGTCGTCATCGAAGAACACGTCGTGACCAAGCCCGGCGCGTCGGTTCCCATCGATGCCGCGGTTCACGTTCGTGGTGTCGTCGGAACGTACGTCAGTCGTGGCGGCCGAAAGCTCGCTCACGCGCTCCATCGCTTTGGGTTGTCGGTCCATGAACTGGACGTTCTCGATGCCGGGGCGAGTACGGGTGGATTCACGGATTGCTTGTTGCAACACGGCGCACGCAAGGTCTACGCCGTCGACGTGGGGTACGGTCAGATCCACAGTCGCCTCGCCCAGGATTCACGCGTCGTCGTGCTCGAGCGCACGAATGTGAGCGATCTGGGCACGGCGACATTCGATCGACCCCCCGACCTCTGCGTCGTCGACCTTTCGTATCTCTCGCTCGTCAAGGCCGTGCCCATCCTCGAACCGCTGCTGGCAAGGCATGCCGACGTCGTGGCGCTCGTGAAACCGCTTTACGAAGGCCTGCCTCAGGACGCGGGTCGATCCCGAGAGGCGTTGCATCGCACGCTCGATCGACTCCTCGCGGCGCTCGCCGAGTGTTCGGTTCGTCGCGTGCGCGGGTTGACCTGCTCCCCGATTTTCGGCGGCCGCGGTGCGGTGGAGTTCTTGTTGTGGTTGTCGGCCGAAGATCGGACGCCCATCGCGACCCTCGAGGAGCACAGCGTCGGATTCATCGAGCGTGCGCTCGACGAAGCGGAGCGCATCGATGACGAGGGCGAGCCAACGGCCGGGGACCTGACGAAGGCCGACTTGCAACCGCACGAGGAGCACTCGGGGGCCGACGCGTTCGAAACCTCGCCGCTGCCGACACCTTCGATGTCCCGCGCCAAACCGCTCGTGGTCATCGTCATGGGGGTTTGTGGCGTGGGGAAGTCGGAGGTCGCAAAAGCGTTGGCAACCACCCTCGCGGCTTCGTTCCTCGAAGGGGACGACTTCCATCCGCAGCGCAACCGCGAGCGCATGAGTCACGGGATCCCGTTGACCGACGAAGATCGCGGCCCCTGGCTCGATGCCCTCGGGCAGGCCGTCAGCCAGGTTGCAGTCGCTCGCGACGTGGTGGTCACCTGTTCCGCCCTACGACGGAGTTATCGCGATCGACTGCGCGCCCATGCCCCCACGGCTCGATTCGTTCATCTCGTTGCGCCGCGGGACGTCATCGAGGCGCGCGTGGCCAATCGTGTGGGTCACTTCGCTCCACCCCAGCTCGTCCCATCCCAGCTCGCGACCCTGCAACCTCCGGACCCCGACGAAGACGCGATCGAGTGCGACGCGACCCGACCTGTCGACACGATCGTCGCCGGCCTCGCCAAATCGCTCAATCGTTCCTAGAACGTAGTTCGAAGCGAGATCGAGCTTCGCCGTCGACGGCGCCGTTTCGGTCGATATCCAGGCTTTCGCCGTAACATCGTCGACACGCTTGCGGTGTTCCCGAGAAACGCACTATGACACGCAGGCTTCATGACACGCAGGCTTCGCCCAGCGGCGCGGAGATGGGCCCCCAGCCCGGACGGGCGTGAAGCCTAGACGCGCCTCGGAGGTTTCATGTCAGTTCAACAGCCCAACTATGTCCGAATCTTCGACACCACCCTTCGCGACGGCGAGCAGTCCCCTGGTGCGACGCTCAGCCCTCAAGAGAAGTTGCGGATCGGACGCGCTCTGGCGAGCCTCGGGGTCGACATCATCGAAGCCGGGTTTCCCGCGGCCTCGCCCGCCGATCAACGTGCCGTGCGTGAAATCGCGGAGACCGTCGGCCAAGACGACAGCACGCCCTCGGGCGAGCCTCCAACGATCTGTGGTCTCGCTCGGGCGATGGAAAGTGACATCGACAAGTGTCGCGCGGCGATCATGGGTGCGCAGAAGCCGAGGATCCACACGTTCCTCGCGACTTCGGACATCCACCTCCAATACAAACTCCAAATGACCCGCGCCGAGGCGCTCCAGCAGCTGAGTACCATGGTGCGGTACGCCGCGATGTTCGTCTCGGACGTGGAGTTCTCGGCCGAAGACGCGGCTCGGACCGATCCCGGATTCTTGGCCGAAGTTGCCGAAGCGGCCGTCGAAGCGGGCGCGCTCACCTTCAACATCCCTGACACCGTGGGGTACGCGATTCCCGAAGAGTTCGGCGCGTTGGTCCGTCACATCGTCGATCGTGTTCATCGCGTGAACCCGGCGGCGGTCGTCTCGGTGCACTGCCACGACGACCTCGGGCTCGCCACCGCCAACAGCTTGGCCGGGCTCCAAAATGGAGCCCGTCAGATCGAGGTCACCATCAATGGCCTCGGCGAACGTGCCGGGAACGCCTCGCTCGAGGAGATGGTCATGATCTTGCGAACTCGGGCGGACAAGCTCGGGTTGTTCACCGGGGTCGACACCACCAAGCTCTGCCCGACGTCGGTTCTCGTCGCGAGCTGCACCGGACTCGCCGTGCAAGCCAACAAGGCCGTCGTCGGAGCCAACGCGTTCTCGCACGAAGCCGGCATTCATCAACACGGCATGCTCTGCAACACGGAAACCTACGAGATCATGCGTCCCGAACACGTCGGGGCCGCAGGGTCGAAATTGGTGCTCGGCAAGCATTCTGGGCGTCACAGCTTCGACGCGAGATTGCGAGAACTCGGGTACAAGCTCGACCGCGATCAGTTACTGTCCGCGTTCGCCCAGTTCAAAGAGCTCGCCGATGGTCGCAAGTCCGTCGATGACGAGGACCTCTGTCGGCTGGCAAAGAACGTGCTCGAGGCACGGAAGAGCGGAGCCGACGGCAGAACCGTTGCGCGCCCGCCTTCGACCCCCAACCGTACGCGGATCGATTGATCGGAACCCTGAAGCGAAGACCCATGCAAGCCCATATCGTGTTGTTGCCCGGCGACGGGATCGGACCTGAGGTGATCGGAGAAGCGGTGCGTGTCCTCGAAGCTGTCGGGCGACGCTTCGGGCATCGCTTCACGTTCGACGAGCATCTCATCGGCGGTGTGTCGATCGACAAGACCGGCGAAGCGCTGACCGACACCACCCTCAGGGCCTGCCAGGCATCCGATGCGATCCTCATGGGCGCCGTCGGTCACCCCAAGTTCGATGATCCGAACGCTCGCGTTCGCCCCGAACAGGGGTTACTCGCTCTGCGGGCGGGCCTCGGCGTGTTCGCCAACCTGCGACCCGTCCGGTGCCATCCCGCGCTCGCTTCGGCGAGTCCGTTGCGCGAAGACTTGGTTCGCGACACCGACCTCGTCGTCGTTCGCGAGCTCACCGGCGGTCTCTACTTTGGTCAGCCCAAACTCCGTGGGGAGCGGGGTGGCCAGCGCTACGCCATCGACACGCTCGAATATTCCGAGCACGAGATCGAGCGGATCACTCGTCTCGCGTTCGAATTGGCTCGCAAGCGTCGTCGCAAGGTCGCTTCGGTCGACAAGGCGAACGTGCTCGAGTCTTCCCGACTCTGGCGGCAGATCGTCGTCGAAGTCGCGCTGGACTACTCGGACGTCGACCTCGAGCATGTCCTCGTCGACTCGGCCGCCATGCACCTCATCCGCTCGCCCGGTCGCTTCGATGTCATCGTGACCGAGAACATGTTCGGCGACATCCTGACCGACGAAGCTTCGGTCTTGGCCGGGTCGATCGGCTTGCTGCCGAGTGCATCGCTCGGCGCAGACGGCACGCCTGGGCTCTACGAGCCGATCCATGGTTCGGCTCCCGACATCGCGGGCAAAGGGATCGCGAACCCCGTGGGGGCCATCGCGAGCGTCGCGATGCTGCTTCGCCATTCCCTCAAACTCGACACCGAGGCTCTGGCCATCGAGACGGCGATCGACGAGATGTTGACGGCGGGCGTGCGCACTCGGGATCTCGGCGGAGAGCTCGGGACGCGCGCGATCGGTGATGCCGTGCTCGCTCGGATGTAGCAGGTCCATCGCAAGGGGCCTTTCGCCAAGGCCCATCGCGGGCCGGCCGCGCAGCGGTCTGCCCACGGTGAAACACTCACCGACCGGCTTCCGTCAGCTGCATCAAAGGCCCCGCCTGGGCCGGCCGGGCGTATGCCGGCCGAGCGTGTGCCGGATGAAGTCTGCCAAGAGCTGCGGCGGATCGGCATCCACGCGGCCAAGGAGTCGCCGTTTCGCCTGATAGACGATGCGCGATCCCACGAACGCCAGATTGGCCGCCCAAAGTCCCGCCCAGCCTTGGGTCTTCCGAAGATAGTGGCGCCGCGAATCGAACCAATAGACGGGCCGCCGCCTGCCCGGTGCTTTGAGCTGGGTGGATGCTTGCCCAATGTGTTCGGCTTCACATTCGGTGACGTAGAACGTGGACCAGCCTCCCCGTCGGGCCCGTAGCGCGAGTTCGGTTTCTTCGAAGTAGAGGAAGAATGTTTCGTCGAACATTCCGACGGTATCGAAGACCTCCCGTCGAATGATCATACTCGCACCCGAGACCCAATCGACCCCCGATGTTTGCGACGGAGCGGCTCCCGAGACGCGCCACCGGTCGAGCAGCCATGACACGGCACCGATGCGAAGGCCCGATTCGAGCTCCGCGAGCACCGTTGGAAAGCGAAACGCCGAAGCACGGGGTTGGCCATCGGGACCACGCAATTTCGAACCGGCGAGGCCGACCCTGGGGTGTTCGTCCATGAACGAGACGAGCGTGCGGATCGTGTTGGGATCCGGCTTCGCGTCGGGGTTGAGCAAATAGAAGTACGCCGGCGGGTCATCCCATTCGAGGGCATGACGAAACGCCATGTTGTTGCCGGCCCCAAAGCCAGTATTTTGTTGCGATTGCAGCAGAATGACGCGATCACCCCACCCGTGATCGTCCATGGCCGATTGGAGCCTCGTCAGCGAATGATCACCGGACTCCTGGTTGACGATGATCGCTTTGCCCCCGAGCGATTCGAGGTCACGCAGCGCGGCTGCGACGGCCTGTAAGGTCAACTCGGGTGTCGCATAGTTGACGGTGACCGAGGCGACTCGATCCATCACGATCCCTCGAGCGCGGCGACCGACCAACGTGGCGGCGGAGGTTCGCAACCCCAACGACTGCGCAAGAGCTCACTCAATACGCGGGTTGCGGCAAGGAGCTGGGCGAGGTTTTGCTCGAGGTGGTTCGTATTCAAGAACGCAGACGGCTCGACGAACCGCAATGTGATGATCCCGGGATAGCTGATCCCCACGGCACAGGTCCCCAACTCGACGTCGTTCGCCGCGAGCAGAAAGCGGTAGACGCTTTCGAAGTTGTCCTTGGGAACCTTCGCCAGCCACGATCGGAACACGACGTATCGTCCCGACGGATCGATCTCGACCCACGTTTCGACGCCTTCCGCCGAGGGGAGTCGCCACATCGACTCGCCGTAGGCAACCCGGCTCGGATCGAACCCGAGCTGCGCGAGTACCGTGACGAGGGTACGCTCGGCTTGGGCTCCTTCGGCGGAGTACGAACGAAAGCTGCCACCGGCACCAAACGGCGTGCTGACGCCGCAGCGATGGCAATGACTATGGTGGGTCGCGAACGGTTCGTCACATTCCAAACAGCGGTATAGGGGTGTTCGCGCGCGAAGTTGGTCGCTCGGGGTTCGTGCCGTTTCGCGGAGGGCCTCGTGAAACGAATGCACCGGGACCGCGAAACCCAGGTTGGGGCCATCGCCCCAGGTGTAGGTGTTCACACCGACAACCATGCCGTCGCCGACGATGAGCGGACCTCCGCTCTTTCCGGGATTGAGGATCGCATCGATTTGTAGGTGCAACACGCCATGGCGGGTCGGTCGTTCGGGCGCCGAAAGAATTCCCCGCGTCATCGAGAGCGGAAGCCCAAGTGGATGACCAACGGCGTACACCGTGACGCCGGGGATCAACGTTCGACTATCGGCCATGGGCAGAGCGGATCCGATCGCACGATTCGGGAGCAGGAATGCGATGTCCAGCTTGGTGTCGGCGTAAACGACTCGCGCCGAAGTTTCGACGTCGCCCTGTCGGACGATCACGGATTCGTCATACGCGACGACATGAACATTGGTCACGAGCAGTCCATTGGGCGTGGCCACCCAACCCGAGCCGGATCCGCCGGACGATTGTACGCTGACGACCCCCTGGTTGACCTTGGATCGCAGGCGCTCGATCTCTTCCGATTCCGTCATTTCGCGAGCTCCTCCAGGACCAAGCGGACCGCGAGACGGGTGGCCACGGTCGACTGTCCCATGTCCGCTTCGCGCAGCGCATCCCGCAATCGCGTCGAATCGGCCGTGGGCAACGTGGCGCGAATCAGGAGTTCACCGGCCGCACCGACGAGGACGAGGTATTGAACGGAGTCGGAAGAATCGCATTGATCCAGCCGCTGTAGGATCTTGCGAACGTGAACCCTGACATCTGCACCGGTACGGAGCGGCTGGAACCCGACACGCGGACTGGGCCGTGGGTCATCGGGGCGCTGGAGGATGCTCCCCACGGCGGGGACCATCGCTCGGAGTGTTTGGAACTCCGTTCGGAACCCACGTTTGAGGCCCATGAGGCCGCCCGTTCGTTGGGGGACCTCTTCCAAGGCGATCAGGGCGGCCGATCCGAGGAGATAGTGCACGGCGTCGGGAGCCACACTCTCGAATCGAGCGCGGAGATAGTGGGCGACGCCTCGGCAAGCGAGGAGTAGCGGTTCCTCTTCGGTGAGAAACGAAAGCGTTTGGTGAATGTGTCTCAGCTCGTTGAGAAATGGCTTGAGCGAACCCTCGCGCTCTTGGGCCTGCGCGAACGCGGCCTGACGCGCATCCGGGATCGATGGGGCAACCGGTCGCACCGTCGGATCCCTCGGTGCGGAGAACTGGGCCGCATGGGAGACGCGAACCTCGCGGGCGTGAGGCGACGGAAGGTCGAGACGCAACGGTGCCGGCCTGGCCTCCAACTCCACGAATGGGAGCACAGGAACCTGGGGGAGATCACGCGGGGGTTCTTGCCGCGTCGACGAGCGCGGCCGCTGGGCTTGACCGATTTGTTGGGCAAGTAAAGCGATTCGTTTGGGGGTGCCCACGAACTGCGGCGCAAGTCGGCCGGCCCGCGCACGTGGGCCGATGCGCACCGTATCGAAGGTCAGGGCGAGCAGGTCGTCGTAGCGGTCGGCCAGCACGGACACTTCGCGAATCGCGGCCATCAGTTTGGGTGGCGGGAGGTTGTCGAGCGGAGCGGAGAACCGCAACACGACCAGGTCGTCGCGCACGCAAAAACGAGCGCTCGAAACGGCGGATGCCGAAAGCTCGAGCAATGTTCGCATGAGCGGAATACGCTGGGTCTGAGGTACGCGGACGAGGGGTGATTCGATGGCGAAGGTGCCTCCGGCTTTATCGAGTCGCAGATACACCGCGGCCGAATCGAACATGAATGACCACATATCGCCATCGGCCGTCCGATGCACCGTTTCGACGACCAGATCGAGTGCTTGCAGGATCTGGCCGATCATTCGCGCATAGTCACGATTCTGGTAGGCGAGAAACGCCCCTTCCAATCCTGGGTAGTCCTCGGCCCGAAGCGTTCGCAGCATGTCATGGTCGACTTCGTCGCGCAGACCGGTCGATGGCGCTTGGGCTGCACCGCACGCCTCACATCGTGGACCCGCCCCCAGAAACCCGCAGACGCTGCAAAAGGGTGAGGGGGCGGTCACGCGATCGCGAGTCTAGCGCTAATACCTATCTCGCGCGGCTGCGAAGCCGACCGCTCGAACGTTCGGAATGACGCGTGCTCGGCCACGTTGGGCCGCCCCGCGACGCCGCTTGGACGCATCGGGTCGAGCGAACGACGAGTGTACGGATGAGGTCCCGGTGACCGAAAGCGTGTTCGCTTGCCTGGCACCGCCTCGGCCTGCCAGGCTACGGGTCGGTGGTTCAAACGTCGTCGTCCATCGTCGTGGGAATGGTCATGGCGCTGTTCCTCTCCCAACCCCCTGCGACGGCGACGACCAGCGAATCGTCGTCCGCGAGGCAGCCCGGCGCGCCAAGTGGAGCCGCTGCGACTCCGTCCTCGCAACCGCCTCCGGCTCGAGCGTCCGAGGCAACTCCTGCCGCGACACCGTCCCCGGCGCGAGTGCCCGAGACGGCTCCCGCCTCGAAACCATCGTCGGTGCCCGTCTCGACGGCACCGGCTGGCTCGACGGCACCGGCTGGCTCGACGGCACCGGCTGGCTCGACGCCCACGCCCGTTTCGACGCCATCGCCGGTTCGCGTCGCCGTGTGGCAGAAACCCGATGCGAGGAAAGGAACGGGCTTCATCATTGCGGCGACCATCACGAGCGGAGTCGGATGGGCACTCGGGTTGGGCCGCATGGCGCTCGTCCAGCAATGTGTCGATGCGGTCGACTCCGTGGATACGCTCGATTCGACCGTGGCGGCGGGCAATCTCTGTTTGCAACGCGCCGGACTCGCGAATCTGATCATGGTCACGGTTCAATATCTGGCCAACGCGACGACTTGGGGACTCGCGAGTGGAGCTGGATCGGTCCGCGGTCGCTACGAGGGCATCGAACGCGCATGGGCACATCAGCGCAGTCGCAAAGCCGGGCTCATCGGCGGCATCGGGGGAGGTGTACTCGCCTTGGGGATCGTTGCGCGCGTCGTCGCTGGCGTATACGTAGGACGCCCGTTTCGCCATCTGATCGAAGAAGACGAACAGGCGTTCGCACGCGCCTATCGAGCGCGTCTGTTCGGGGTCCAACTCTCGAGTGCAGCGATCGGTCTCGGAGCTGGCCTCCTCGCGTACGGCGTGGCCCACCGAAAAGCGTATCGAACCGAGACTTCACGAGCCTGGCAAGTCGGCATCATGCCGAGTTTCGAAACCGATCCATCGCGCACTCGCACCGAGAGCGGGATCGTCGTGAGTGGCCGTTTCTAGGCTTCGAGGGGCGGGTCGACCTTCGCAGCTCGCCACGCCGCGGGGGTCGTGCCGTGGGCACGTCGAAACATGCGGATGAAGTGGGTCGCGTCCACGTAGCCCACGCGCTCGGCGATGATGTCGACCCGCTCGTTCGAGTGAAGCAGCAGTCGCCGAGCCTCGGCCATTCGGCCTGCCACGATCCAGTCGCCCGCGCTCCGTCCGGTGGCCTGGGTCAGTGCGGTGGTGACGTACGTGGGACTGCGTCCAACCGCCTTGGCGACATCGTCGAGGCTCAAACGCCGCAGACAGTTGCGTTCGATGAACCGAAGACTTTCGACGACCACTCCGCCCCCGGGGGCTCGCACAGACGCGCTCGTGTGGGCAGCTCGCTCGATCTCGGCAAGGATCAGTGTCAGCAAGCTCGTCTGAACGGCATCGATCGCGTTGCTCGGACCCCGCGACGCGCCACCGATATCCTGCAGTTCAGCAAAGAGTGCCGCCAGGAACCCGCGGCGAGGGGTTGGAACATGGACGACCGCAGCCCCGCCATCACGCACTCGTTCGAAGGGCTGGAGGAGCTTGGCCGTACCGTCATCGGCAGCAAAGCACGGCACATCGAGCGCCAGCCCCCAGAATTCTGAACCCCGCATCTCCAGCATGCGATGCGGTTCACCGGCGGGAATCAGCAGAACGTCGCCTTCGCCGAGGTTCCATTCCCCGTTCTGCTCCATGCGAGCACGGCCGCCCGTGTAAAACGCCATCGTCGCATAGCTGTGCGTGACGGGGGTGACGCGCAGAGATGTCTTGTCGGCGGGGGTTTGTCGCGAGGCCACGACGGGGCCGCGGTTGGCTACGAGGTGATCGCAGGCGACGGGACGAACGCGCTCCACACGAGGAGCTTATCGTGTGGGACGCGTTCGGGCGAAGCCGCAGGACGGTTCGAGCTGAGACGTCGGGAGCTTCGCGTCGGCTTGACCTGGCGCTCGGGCTCGAACTGTCGACGATGAAGACCCGGCTGCATTGCGCGCGCAATCAACTGCGGTCTCGTTTGGCTGCGTCAAACCGTCCCCGGATATCCAGCAAATAGGCGGGCCGAGCTCAATGACGGACCGGGGATCGCCAAGCGTATCAGCGTTGGAGTTTTGCCATTGACCCCGCGATGTCGACGCGGGAGCCTGTGAATTCTTCTCACTTGTAGGGGTCGATGCCGTCGAGCAGCCACGGCCCGATCGTATGCGAGAGCTGCTGGTAGGCATTTACCGTCTGGTCCTCTTCCTGGTTGTCCGCGTAGTTGGCCAGTGCCTCCGCCATGAACTGCAGGCGTTCCTCCGTGGTCGCGAGGCCGCGCACGTCGATCACGCGATCCAGCTCCTCGTGGCCGTCGTCCGCGACGGCGTCGATCGCTTTGTAGACGTCGGTCAGAGAGGTCGTGCCGGGGTGGGCCAGCCACTTGCCCAGTGCTCTCACCGCCTGCCCCTCCTTGGTGCGCGCCCCCGCGGGTACGGTGGCGTCTTGAGAGATACAGAGGAGGTCGGCGTCGCGGTTCCAGTAGAGGGCCAGGAGGGCGCGGGCGCACGCCTCTCCACCGAGGGGTGCAAGCGCCTCGGCTACGGGCTCCATCGCCGCCCTCTCCTCGAACGGGATCCCGAGAGCCAGGGCTGAAGCCCGGTCACCGCAAGCAGCCGCAGCGAGGGCGCGTTCGCGCGGGATCTCGCCCGACACGATCCGCGCGCACATGAACTCGCCTTCCTCTTCTTTGCCCCAATGCCCCGCCAACACGCGCTCCGGGATCGGGTGGAACCGGTGCACTTCGACCGGTCCCGGACTCTTCCCTGCGCGGCCGATCGCGATGTCGATCGTCAGGCCGTCGCCGACCTTCACCCAGCCGCCGTACTTCTTCTTCTGGTTGTCTTCGTAGGACCATCAGATCGTCGAAGAAGCGCACGCACTTGAGCGAGTTGCCCCTGTCCGCCACGTAGATGCCGTCGAAGCGAAGCATGCACGGACAGTAGCATCGGTCCATCGAGGTGTGACCCAGATGCGTAGGCACGCGAAGGTGCGGGCCGTGGGAAAGCAGCCCCGAAGCTTAGATTCATCCTGGATGCCGAGGGTTTCGCTTGGCTCGAAGGCGAGAGTGGCCTCGGCACGGCAGTGGAGGCGCCCCCATTGGACCCCTGGAGGCCTCGTTGCCCGGAAGTTTTCGTAGAGCTGCCCTGGACATGCCAAATGGGCAATGATCGCGTTCCATGAATGTGGTCACCCGCGCGCTCGTGCTCCTCGGCATGGCGTTGCTCGCCGCGATCCCGTTCATCCCGGTCGCTGATCGGCTTGCTTCGTTCGCGACCCACGGCTGGTTGTTCGGTCTCATGGTGCTCGTGTTCGCCATCGCATGCATACTCGGTGACGCGGTCGCGATGCATGCTGCACTCGTTCCCGTGCTGTACCTCGGCGCCTATGTGCTGCCGATCGTCGGTTCGGCCTGGCCCCTTCCACTCATCGTCATCTTGATCGCTTACGGGGGAGTCTTCGCCGGCGTTCCCAGTGCTCGACGTTGGTTCGGAGACTGGAGTCGGGCTCGGTTCGATCGCACGACGATGGTGATCGTGCTCGCTCAGACGGCCGTGGCTGCGGTCGCCCTCTTGGCGTGGCGTTACGGCTCGGGGGTGAATATGGAGACGTATCGCAGTGCTGTGCCCGACGGCATTCCGATCTGGCTCATCTTCGTCGGACTCGTACCCTACGCGATGCTCAACGCCGTCTTCGAGGAAGTCCTCTGGCGCGGGATCCTGTGGCAGTCGTGCGAGGATGCTTTCGGCCCTCGAGCCGCGCTTGGATTCACTGCACTCAGCTTCGGCCTGGCCCACTATCGAGGATTTCCCTCGGGCTGGCTCGGCGTCGGTTTGGCCTTCGTGTATGGGCTCATGTTGGGTGTGGTTCGTCTTCGCTCGGGTGGCTTGTGGGCCTGTTGGTGTGGCCACGTCGTCACCGACATCGTCATCTATACGATGGTGGCCGCGATGTTCCTCTGAGCTCCATCGGGAGCCTCATTCAACCGTTTGGGCACACCGAAACCGAGATGCATGAGCCACCGCCGTTCGAATGATCTGAGTCGCTCGAGCTCGGCACACCCGCATTCGTGTTTTCACTCGAGGCTTGGGGCACCTATAGTCCGCCGAAGACTTGGGTGTCCCGCGGACATCACTCCGCATCTCGGCGGAAGCCGCTCACGGTGCTCGCGCGGTCACGATCCATGTTGCGAAAGGCAGCGTGACCCCCGAAGGCCGATGATACGGAACGAACGCGTCGCGTACGGCAGCGCGCACTTGGGCGTGACTCGTTTCGTCGAGCTCGGGCAGTGCACGAGCGAGTGGACCGACTTGCAGGGCCAGGTCGACGGCGCCTTCGAGATCGCTGCGGCCGGCAAATACGAGATCGGCGTCGTGGGCAGAGACGTCGATGTCACCATAGCCGGCACCGTCCAAGACTTCCCGAAGCCGCCCCTCCTCAGCGAACGCGAATGGCCCAGGTGCGTTGGGCTCCGGCGGCTTGGGGGGCTCGCGGAACCAAGGGAGTGCAGCTTCGAGCGGAAGTGTGAATGACGGATTGTCACGTATCGCTCGCCAACACACGAAGCCCAGCTTGCCGCCGGTTCGCAGTGCCCTACGCAGATTGCGGAACGCCGCGATGGGGTCGGAGAAAAACATCACCCCAAAACGTGAGAACAGTGTGTCGTACGAGCCTTCGGAGAACGCAAAGGTCTGAGCGTCCGCCCGTTCGAAGCGCAGATTTTCGATCGCCGCCCCGCGCTGCCTCGCTCGTGCAATCAGGGGGTCGGAGATGTCGATGCCAACGACCTGCCCCGGGCGTACCCGTTCAGCGAGCATCAGGGACGTTGCCCCCGCACCGCAGCCCACGTCGAGCACTCGCTCACCGGAGACGAGTCCGAGCTCATCGGCCACGGCGATGCCGAGCGGTTCGAGTTCGGCGTCGAGCTCTCGCTGGTTTGCAACCCAGCGAGGGCCCCCTTGGTCGTTCCAATAGTTGGCTTGGTCACGGTTGGGGTGTGTGTCGTCCATACCCGTCATCGTGTGCCACTCGTCGCGAGTTCCATCGTGAGCTCGAGGTTGATCATCGTCGCTGCCTGCGTGCCGGATGCCGCCGCAATGATGGCCCCTTGCATCCGCGTTGTCAGGTCTCCCGCTGCGTAGATGCCGGACACCGAGGTCTCCCGAGTCATGGCGTCGATGCGAACGTAGCCGTTGTCGTCGAGTGCAACACCCAGCGAACCGATCAGCTCGACCTGATGTTGCGGGGGATGGGTGAAGAGAGCTTCGCAGGGCACTGCCGTCCCATCGGCGAGCTCGACGGCTTCGAGCCGATGCTCGCGACCGACCAAGCGTGTGATGGGGGCGGGTTCGATCCGTACGCCGGCGGTGTGGAGTCGGTCCAGTGCTTCTTGTGGAACATCCACGTCGTCGTTCGTAAAGACGACCACGTCACGCGTCCATCTCCGCAACAGGAGCGAGAAGGGGAGAACGTGCTGCGCGTCCGCCTTGTGAGCCAAATATCCAAAGCGACGATCTTGGATCTCCCAGCCGTGGCAGTACGGGCACTGAAAGATGGCGCGTCCCCAAAGTTCGCGAAACCCTTCGATCGGGAGCATCTCGTCGACCATCCCCGTACAGAGGAGCACGCGACGAGCGTCGACGGTCTCCGAGGTGAGGACGACTCGAAACGCGCCACGCGTTCCCGAGATCGCCTCGACGCGAACCTTTCGCGTCTCTACGTTCGGATACGTGGCGAGCTGTTGATGACCGATCTTGCGAAACTCCTCGGGTGGTGTTCCGTCGCGTGTGACAAAGTTGTGGATGTGCTCCGCGGCGGCATTTCGTCGTGGCCCGGACTCGCAGAGCAGCACGCGTTGGCGAGCGCGACCGAGCGCGAGTGCAGCCGAGAGGCCAGCGGGACCACCTCCCACGATGACGATGTCGTAGGGAGGCGGCTCGCTTCGAGTGAGACGAGGGTCGTCGGGTTCGTGGGCCATGAACGTGTCGTAGCTCCCCACGCCGACGATTGGAAGGGCGAGGATTTCGACCCGATCGGCGAGGCTTACGATCGGAAGGGCGTGTCGCGAACGATGCTTGGAAAACTACGCGACTCGTTTCCGCGATGGGGCATCAGCGCTCGGTGCAATGCGATCGCAACGAGGACATCATGTCGGCATTGCGCCCAATGACCTCATGCCTGCCCCATGATCGCAAACGCGAGATCGAGGAGATGTACGATGGAATCCGTCCGGAAAAGCCTGGCTATGTGCCCATGCAAAAGCAGGGGTCGGTGATCTTGGGTATCGGAGGCGACCACAGTGACGGCGATGGTGGTCGATTCTATGAGGGGTCATCGCTCTGGGGGCCGCGACCTCCGAGACCGTCGAAGCCTTATCGGTCGCGATAGCTCAGGCCGGCTACGGCCAGTGAGGGACCCGTTGGGCGTGGGAATCCATCGCGATTCTTACAAAAATTACTCACGAGCGGAGAGCTTCCGTTGCGGTTGACAAGGTTCATGTTAACGTTCACAATCGTGATCAGGAACACCGAATCGGTCGAATAGTGGAACGTGAGAAGCACCGCTTCCGCGCAGCGTGGACTCGCCCGGGGCTCAGAAGTGCCGGGCGGCACAACGAACTTCGGCCTTTCGCCGGATCGGAAGCCTTACTATTGCGCGTCACCGTTTAGCTACGGAGAAGGTGGCATCGTTCGAAATATGTGCTCCACCCAACGCCCTTTCATAGGCCATCCGATGACGTTCGTCTGCCTTCTGGGCGCATTGCTATGTGCTTGCAATGGCGATTCGGCAATGGCGAGCGGAGGTTCGAGCGGCGGCTCCGGGGTCACGGCCGAGACGTCCGAAGAGGATGATGATGCCGATACGGGGAATGACGACTCGAGTGTTCCCACCCCGGACGGCGTGGCGATCAGGTTCGAGGGGGCGCCGACGTATTCTCGCTTCGTGCGATTGACTCACGAGCAATGGGAGGCGTCCGTTCGTGACGTCTTGCGACTCGATGCATTGCCCGGGGTCGCCGAGGGATTTATCGGTGATCCACCTGTTGGACGGTTTTCGAACAACGAGCGGGGGCTCGCCGTGACCCCCAATCTGTGGGGTGACTATCAACGGGCGGCCGAAGAGCTCGCGGCCAACGTGGCCGCGGATCCGGTCGCACGAGGGCGATTGATGGGCACCGCACCGGACAGCACCACGTTCGTCACTCAACTCGGGCGACGCATGTATCGTCGACCGCTGACCACGGCCGAGGTGCAGCGATACGTCGGGATCTATGACGGCGGAGCGGCGATGCTGGGGAGCGGCGATCCGACGGTCGACGGTGTGCAAATGGTCGTTCGGACCATGCTGCAGTCGCCCTATTTCGTGTATCGCACCGAACTCGGCGACGACGGTATGCCCCTTTCGGGGTACGAGGTTGCGAGCAAACTCTCGTTCATGTTCTTGAACACGACCCCGAGCGACGAACTACTCGACGCGGCGGCGGCTGGAGAGCTCGATACGTCCGACGGAGTGCTCGGCCGCGCGCGCGCGATGCTCGAAACGGTCGAGGGGCGGGCCTCCTTCGAGCGGATGCATGTCGAGTTGCTCGGAACGGATCGGTATCGGAGCATCACGAAGGACACCACGCGGTTTCCGCTTTACAACGAAACGCTCAACGATCAGCTTGAGCAAGCGGACCGACTGTTCTTCGACTATCTCTATTCGAACAATCTCGGGCTTCGTGGTCTGTTGCTATCGCCGGTTGCCTTCGTCAATCAGGCAACGGCACCGCTCTATGGGATGTCGGTCGTCGGACCGGAGCATCAAAGGGTCCAACTCGACGGCACGCGCCCCGGGTTCTTCACGCGCATCGGGTTTCTCGCGCTCAACGCCACGCTCGTCGACCCCGATCCGATCCATCGCGGCGTCGATATGAACCGCGAGGTGCTTTGCATCGAGTTCCCCCCTCCGCCCGGAGAGATTCCGCCGCTGCCCGAGTTCCAGCCCGGTCAGACCAACCGTCAGCGGGTGAATGGTCACACCGGTCCGAACACGTGCGGTGCCGGTTGTCATAGCGAGATCATCAATCCGCTCGGATTCGCATTCGAGAATTTCGACACGATTGGAATGGTTCGCACGGTCGACAACGGTCAACCGATCGATACATCGGGAGCCTATCGCCTGCCAGACGGGCTGCGTTCATTCGCCAATGCCACCGAGCTGCTCACGATCCTCGCTGAGAGTCCTCAGACGCACGCGTGTTTCGCGAAGCATGTCGCGGAGTTTACATTAGCCCGCGATCTGACCGATGCGGACCGTGCCGACGTGTTCGAGCTCATGGATGTGAGCCTCGAGCCGAGCAGTTCGATGAAGGAGATGGTGCTCTCCATCGTGCACTCGCCGTCGTTCCTCGTCCGCAATGGAGGTGCACAATGAAGATTCTTCCTCGGTTTCGGTCTCGCATCAATCGACGGGCTTTCTTGCGCGGTGCTGGAACGGTGGCCGTAGGGCTCCCCTTCCTCGAAGGCATGCGCGAACGTTCGGCGTGGGGCGGTCCGGGAGATACGGGTGGACCGCCCCTCTTCGGATTCTTCATTTGCACCTCGTGCGGCGTCGTGCAGCAAAATGGCCAGGATCCAGAACGGTTCTGGCCCACCTCGGCCGGTCCGCTCACGACCGCATCGATGGAGGCATTTGCAGCGGACCGGGCTACGGGCCTTTTGGCCCCCTATGCGGATCGGCTGCTCATGATCCGCGGGATCCGGTATCCCAACAACAATACGGGGTGCGGGCACGCCCAGGGTCTCGCGCAGTGTCTGACGGCCTCGCTGCCGCAAGGCTCCAACAACACGACGCGAGCCACCGAAACCTCGGCGGACGTCATCATTGCTGATGCGCTCAATCCCGTGGGCGTGGCCCCGCTCAATCTCTATTCCGGGATGAAGGGAGGATACATCGAGGACATGCTGTCGTTCCGCGGGAGCGGCACGAGCATCGTCGTCAATGCGTCCGAGAGCAATCCGTTCCGTGCCTACGAGGATCTGATGGGATTCTTGCCCGCGGAGAACTCGGGCCCGGATTTGTCCGCAGCGGAACTGCTGGCGGTTCAGCGCAAGAGTGTGAATGACCTCGTCCGCGAAGAGCTCAACGCCTTGCGTGGTAGCCCACGCTTGAGCCAATCCGATCGCGACCGGCTCGACCTCCACTTCCAGAGCGTTCGGGACATGGAGCAGAACATGGTCGCCATGGCGACGTGTTCGTCGGAAGCGATCGATATCACCGCCGTCCAAGCGTTGGAGCAGGGCAGTGCCTTCGACGACAATGGTGTGATCGAGGAAATTTCCCTGCTCCAAATGCAGATCGTGGGGCTCGCATTCGCGTGTAATGCGACCCGCGTGGCGACCTTGCAGATCGGTGACGGTACTGACGCGACGCAATACACGATCGATGGCCGCCGTCTCGAACGATTCCACCGGATCAGCCATCGTATCGATAGCGACGGTACCGATGGCCCGCCCATTGCCGGCGCTCTCGAATCGCATATTGCCATCGACCGGCTGCGCATTGGGACGTTCCGCGCGATGCTCGATCGCTGGTCGGAGTATCAGGTCGAGAACGGACCCTTGCTCGACAATGCGTTCGTGCTGTGGACCAATCACGTCGCCAGCGGGCCGAATCACTCCTTCCGCAATCTGCCCTACATCATTGCCGGGAATGCGGGAGGGGCTTTGCGGCAAGGGGAATACCTGCAGCTGATGGATGTGACCAACGACAGGGTGATCAACACCCTGATGACCGCCATCGGGGTCACCGGGGCGGATGGGGGTCCGTTCACGAACCTCGGTGCGCGCAACGGCGGCTTGTTGGACGACATCCTGATTTAGGCGTGAGGGGCCGTTGGCGAAGGCACCTCGCGGACGGCCAACGTGTACCTCGCGGAACAGCGAGGTCTGCGCGGCTCCCGGAAGCTGCGCGTCCTCAAGTGCCTCAAGCCGGCCCTCGCCCGAGACCCCTTGATTCGGACGACTTTCTTGCCGAGGCGAGACTCTCGGCGCAGTTGTCCCATCCCAACGTCGTGCGTGAGTCTGCGACGGCTCGACTCGAGGCCTTACACGGACTCGGTTGGATGCGGGGTCGTCTCGGTCTCCACGAGGCGGCATCGGCCGCGCTCGAAGAAGCGCTCCCGCTTGCCCGATCCCTGGGGTCGCGCACCCGAGAAGTCGAAGTATTGCTCGATACCGCGATGGTGTGGGACTGGCGCGAGGACTTCGGACTCGCCGAGACGCTGGTCGAGCAGGCCGAACAGCTCGCGAGCGGGCTCAGGTCACCGATCCTCGAGGTCCGTCTGACCCTGGGTCGCGCCCGTTCGGCGTTCCGGCGGCTCGTCGATCCCCTCGCCATTTGCGAGGTCACGGTCGCGGTCGCCGAGCAAGCGTTGGCCCTCGGTCCCGAAGGCTACGAAACCGCGGTCGCGGCATTGCTCATTGCCGCGCCTCTCCATGCGTATCGTGGTGAGTACGAGCGATCGGCGGAGTTGTTCGAGCAGCTCCTCCGATTGTGCGAAGAACACAACGATTCCATGCACCTCACGATGGCTTACAATAATCGAGCCGCCGGCCTCTGGTTCTCACTGCGCAATGAATCGCGATTGGTCAGCGACTTCGAGCAGGTGCTCACGACGGCACGAACCTTTGGATTCACCCTGGTCGAATTATTGGCACTCTGCAATCTGGCCGAAGTCAACTACGTCCTCGCCAACTATGAACGGTGCATCGAGTTCACCGAACTCGCGCTGGAAGAGGGAGAGAGGCTGTCGAGCGACGGATTGCGGGTGATGGTTTCGCTCCTGCTCCTCGCCCGTTGCCGCTTGGTGGCAGGCGAACTCGCGGAGGCCGAACGGCTGGTCCGGAAGATCCGGGAGATGCAAGCCATCGCTCGGTCCGAAGACCGTACGGAAAGCGAATGGGCGGAGAATTACGAAGTCCTATGCCGAGCGATCGAACTTTCGACCACGTACGGGACCGATGAACAGTGGGAATCCTTGTCGATTCGCGCGGCGAAAATCCCCTTCCAAAACGATGACGTCGAAGTGCTGGAGTTGCGTGGCCTGGCGAGCGAGCGCAAGGGCGATCCGGCCACGGCGGCCCGCATGTTTTCGCTCGCGGCCGATCGTGCACGTAGCCAATCCTCGTTGATCGAGGGCCGCATCCGAGCACGGATCGCGTCCTTGGGTTCCTTGCGCTAGCGGGCCGGCGCGAGCACCACATGAGCCTGACTTGCTACATGCCCGTGATGTATCGATGCCCCTGCGGAAGCCAAGGAGATCGTAGTGCGTCTGACGTTCATCGACGGCGAGACGTGGACCGAACGCTTCATGAACGACGCCGTGCCAGAGTAGCCGAGCACAGCGACGATGCCTCCGAGCGCGTTCCGATCAGCCGCTCGACATTCTGCGTTGAACGCCGCGTTGACGTGGCGCATGCCGCTGCTTCCGGAGCATAGCTCCGACGATGTCGACCTTGCCGGCTCAGTAGATCTGCTGCAATGCGGTGATGTCTTCGGTCCGAAGGTTCCCGCTCTCGCTGCCGCTATAGCAGGCCTTCATGACCGAGCTTGTGTGGGACGACCTGGTCGTGCCAGAGATGTGGACGGCCGAGTTTTCGTCTTCCCCCGATCCGCCGCAACTCGAGCGCGTCTGCCAATCGGAATGGCGGAGGCCAATGCAATGGCCGATCTCATGGGTCACGATGTGCTCCACGACCTGGTTGCTCAGTCCTTCGACATCGCTACCGAGGTAAATGTTCGGATAGGGCCGGGTGATCCAAATGCCTCGTCCGATCTGCTGCTGTTCTGGAAATCCTGCAAGTCCACCCTGCCGGTCCACCCCGTCCCAAATTTGAATGGAGTGGTCGCACCCCGACCTGTCGTATTGGACGACTGGCTGCCAGCTTCGACCACCGAGCGGTTCATAGATTGCCGCCCGCACTTCGAAGTCAAGCCCGAAGCTCGACAGGCCATTGTAGTTGGCTGCCGCGTCGTTGATGCCGGTCGTGATCTTGCTCGTCGTCTCGACGGCCACAAGGCAGATGGTGCCGGGATTGACGAGGAGCGGGGTGCGCCACAGTCGGAACTCGTTGGTGGCTTCCTCGGCCTTCGCTTGGGCGGTCTCCAGCGTCACATGAATGTCGCCCTGAAGGACGACGAGGCTGCCCGAGCTTGAGATGTCGTCGTTGTCGACATCCATCGTTTGGATCGAGATGTCCGCTTCGGAGTAGCCGGCCAATAGCAGGTGGTCGACGATCTCGTCGACATCGTCTTGATGGGCTTGTTCGTCTTCGGCCTCGGGATCGCACCCAGAGATACTGATCAGTGCGGCCAAAGCGACGCCGCCCCGGATTGCAATGGAACGACACCGTCTCGTTCCGACATCATGTAGCTTCATGGTCTTCCTTCTTTCTGGCTGGTGTCGACAACGGCATTGGCGGTTGTCGGGAAGAGGCGTTTGCGCGTCCCCCCGTTTAAGTGATTCCGAGTCCGCGATTCATTAAAAAATTCTCGGGGTTTGTGGTTGTCCCAGAGCACGACACCTGACGCCATCGTCGCCGACTCGGGATGCAAGAGAACAAACCCGTCGAGCTCAGCATCGTCGTCACCGGCCGCGACGCCAAACCCGAACTCATCGCGATCGCCGACACTGTGACGCGGATGGTCGCGGTCAAGCATGCCTTCGAAGCGGGGATTCGCGCGCGACCAGGTGTCGATTTCTGACTCATGGCAATCGTTTTGTCTGCCGGGAAGCGGGATCTCCGATGAGATACAAGCGGCCCGACGACAGAATCGCGAAACACTTGCCCGACGGGCTGATATCCAGCTGAGCCGAACTCCCGCGTTCGGGCATTTCGCTGAGCGTGCGAGCAGTTCGGCCCGAGCGATGCGTCGCCGCGCGAGCTCGTCCGTTCGTCGAAGGTTGGTCGCCTGCTGGACTTGGCGGTCGTCTTGGTGAACGCCGAGGTCGTAGTCCATCACGGCGACGAGCGGCCGGTCGCTCGAGCCCGGCGCAGACACGGGTCGATCGACCACACGCATCGGGGAGGACCCAACGCAGGGGAAACCTTAACAAAATTAGGTGACGCCCTTGCGTTCAACGCACGAGGCCAAAGCGAACACCGGTGTGGCCACGGGACGAACGCCCCTCGCGATCCCGCTTGAAGGACGACGCGGCGATCACCCCACCGGTCACGAGCAGAGCCACGCCGACGGCTGCCAGGATCCCTCCCCCCGCGAACAGGCCAGCGATTTCCCGTCGCTCTTGCGCGTACCAGCCCTCGAGATCGCAATCGGGAGCCGTGCACGAGTTGGCGGCCAAGGAGCGTTCGTAGTCCTCTTCGGTGGTGTTGAAGTGACGACCGCCGCCCGCCAACAACCCGATCCCGCCGCCAAGGACCACCACTCCGCCCGCCAACAACCCGAACGCGACGTCCTTCCGGCGTTCGTGGGAAACCGGCTTGCGTGGCTTTGCGGGGGGTTGTGTGGGTCGGGTTTCGTCGGTCGTTACGGATTCTGGCGCGATTGTGATCTCGGTCAGCCGCGCACCAAGCTGCAGCCGCTTGTGGGCCAACGACTCGCGCGAGGCCCCGCCCGCAGCGGAACCAGAGGGTGCCGAGACGACGGCGAGATGGCGGTCGATCACTTCGATCGCCGACCGCAGCAAGCTCACATCGCGATCGTCCCGTTCGTCGGACGCTTGCGCCGTCGCGGCGATCTCGTGCACCAAGTCCGAACCAAGTTCGCCGGCTCGATCCTCGGCCGGCAAGGCCTCGTACGCGCGCGTGTACAGATCGACGGCCAGCGCGAAATCGCCGCTCCTGCTGGCTTGCTCCGCCTGTGCGAGGGTCGCCTCGTAGACGTCGTAGGGGTCGGCACGCATCGACAGAAGTCTCGGATGCGCGAGGCCAGGCGTGGGGTCACCTGCAAACCCGACCGCCACGGCGAGTCCGATGTGCGCGATCCGGGGCGCCAATCTTCGGGGGCGCCTCGTGCAGGCAGCATGGGCCGGGTCGCGGTGGGACCCAAGCGTGACGGAGGGACGACCTCGACCGAACCGGTACAAGTCGCGATTCACGGATCTACCGAAAAACTCAGCACGGTCGGTTTGGCGCGCGTGGGAAACACCTGCGACGAGACCTTCTCCTCGACGCAGGGGACGGATGGTTCGGTGCGCACTCTCAGCACGGACCCCTTGCGCGAAAGGTTCGCGCGCACGGTCACGAGCCGATCCAACTTGCAGACGCTGCGTGCCCGCTTGCGGACGAGCGCGATCACGGCTTCGTCGGTCGTTGCTCGCCCCACACGCTCGACGGTCGCGCGTGCAACGGGAGTCTCCGCGGTGACCCAAGCGGGCGACGCCTCGGGGGGAGCGTGATGCGACGTCACGGTTGTGGGTGGCTGCGGGAACCGAGTGATCCCAGTTTTCGCGGTGGTCTCCATGGTCGGGGCTGTCGCCACAGGTATCGTCGAGAGCGGTTCTACGATGGACTCGAGCGGCGATGATGCGATCGAACCGTGCAATGGTCGATCGCTGGTCAACGCCACGGTGGGTCTCGATGCCTCGACCGCCACGGGCGACTCGAGGAGCACGGATGGATGGGCAGAGCTCGAAACGAACTCGATATCCGGAAGCTCCCGCGTCGTCGAGCGGACCCGATACGCACCAACTCCTGCGCCCAATGTGGCAAGAGCCGCCACGAGCAGCGCTGCGCCGCGGCCAACTCGGACGGGCGAGGTCTTGCCCACGAGCACCCGGTTCGGCGACTGCACGGGAATCACAACCGTGCGGCTGAGGAGCGTCGTGTCGTCGAAGGATGTGTGGACGCCCGTGTCGGCCTCACGGGTCGGGTCTGGCTCGCTCGCGATTCGCTCCGTCAAGTCGACGCGCACGGTGGCACGCTTCTTCGTCCGGCCCTCGAGCACGGGCCCAACCGGCGCGGGTTCGAGTTGCATCGTCGGATCGAGTTCGCCGGGCCTGGGTGGGCGCTCGACGGCAACGAGAGCATTCGCAAACTCGTCCATCGCGGCCATTCGGTCGTCCGCATGGGGAGCCATGGCCCGGCGGATGAGATCGCCGAGCGCCCGCGGGATGGTGGGCACCTCCGCGCAGACGTCCGGACGCGTGGCGTTGATGTGCTGAGCGCAGATCTCGTACAAGCTCGATCCCGTGAACGGCACGTGCCCGGTGAGGAGCTCGAACAGGACGATGCCGAGCGAGTAGATGTCGCTGCGGCAGTCGACGGGTTTGGCCAGGCATTGCTCGGGTGAAATGTACGAAAGCGTGCCCAGCAGTTCGCTCGAACGGGTCAACCCGCGTTGTTCGAGACCGGTTTCCGCAACCTTCGCGATCCCGAAGTCGAGTACTTTGACCGCGTCCGAGCCCCCCGGCCGCGTGGCGACGAGGATGTTCGACGGCTTGACGTCGCGGTGAATGATCCCGACCTCGTGCGCGGCGTGAAGTGCCTGCATGACGGGCAGGACCAACGCTTGGGCACGTCGCCAGTCCAGACGCCCTTCGTCACGCAAGATCGCCGCGAGATCACGCCCGTCGAGAAACTCCATGACGAAAAACGCCAACGGCTCCTCGCCGAAGTCCATGATCTTGACGACGTGATCGCTTGGAATGCGTGCAGCCGCCCGCGCTTCGCGTAAGAATCGTTGGCGTTGACGCGGATCCTCGGCAAGTCGAGGCTCGAGGACCTTGATGGCGACCCGAACGTCGAGCCGCAGATGGAGGGCCTCGAAAACGGCTCCCATGCCTCCCTGACCGATGAGACGGACGATGCGGAACCGGCCTTCGAGCTCGACCCCGAGGAGGTCGTCGGGACGAGTCCAGCGCAGCATGCAGCGCCACCATAGCAGAGCTTGCTCCGGCCTCACTCCGACCGATCCCGGCCCGCGGCGAGACGCGCGGAACGAGGTCGCGAAGGAAGGGAATGCGGGATGTGACTCGAGGGGTGAGCTCCGCTTCGGAAACGCAACCACGAGCGGGATCGAGCATCAGGTTCCCGGTTCTCCGCGGTTCGGGTCGCACCGTTTGTTTCTAGGTACGGATTCCCCATTCACTTCGCGTTTGCGGCAAGCTTCGACGCGCCCCACGATGAGCCGAACCTCGCGCTCTCGATGGACAACGAGGAAGCCTGTGGGATCAAGGCTGGCGTCGTCGAGGAGAAGGTGAGAGACATGCGTGTGGACGAGATCAAGGAACTGAGATCCGCGATCGACGAGCTCGAGCGGCAAGTCGCCCAGCTTCGAATCAACCATGCCACCCCGCTCGTGCATGCGGCTCGACGCCGTCGATATCGGAGTCTTCTCGTGGGCACGGCAGGCCTGAGTCTGTTGCCGCTGTCCGTGTGGGCTGCGATCCAACTGACCCCGTTTGAGCGAGATACACCGATCCGTGCGGCGGAGGTGAACGCGAACTTTGCGGCCCTTCGGGCGGGACTCGACGGTCCACTCGTGCTCAGTGAACAACCATTCGGCGAGCAAAACACGGGTCCCGTGGTCGTTCGATTGGCCACGCTCGGCGGTCGGGTGCGCGTGGAACTGATCCCCGCGGTGGCGGTGGATCCTGAGGAGGACCCGTCGACGATCTTTGTCCCGGCAAGCTGTTCGACCGACTCCGAAAGCACGAGTTGCCGTAGTACTTCATCTCGGTTGTTGCTCGAGAGAAGCGGAAACGACGAAGTAACCTGGGAACGTCGCGCCGCTGTGGAGTTGGGCTTCAATAGCGCGCTCTCTGGGCTCCCTGGGCATTCTGGTTTTTTTTCTCCTTCCGCTGTCTCGTTTGTGGACGAGGCCCCGGAGGGGCAATGGTCATATCGGATTGTGATCGAAGCGGCGCCGGGTGCCTTCGTTGCTGCGGATATCCGCAACGCATACCTATCCGCTCGAGAGCTCGGGACCAACTAGCCGTACCGTGGTTTCCGCCACACGATGCCGCAGCACCGCAGTCGGTCGAGCGCGACCGTGACTTTCGCCCTCGTCATCATTGCCAGCACGCCTGATCCCAGATGGAGAGGTCCCAAATGCCCCTTGGACAGCCTTCGGGCGCGTCCATTCCCGTCTCGGCCGCCGCACCATTCATTGAGCCGTCGGACTGCGATGGAGCCGTCGCAGCACCATCGTCGGAACGGTCCTCCTCGGATGCTGTCGACGAACCGTTCATCGCCGGATCACTTGCATTCGTCGGAGGTGGCGTTGCACAACCTGCGACGACGAGGATCCAACAGGCGCGCGTTTGAAGCTTGCGTCGCCGCGAAGTGAACATGGACAGAATCTCTCAAGAACCTCACCCTCGACGCAAGCTGAACACCTCGCCCTGCGTTGGCGTGGCGTTGCCCATGAGCTCCGAGCACCAGAACGTCATGCCGGTCTGGCCCGGAGAAATGAGTTGGGCGCGGCGCATGGCGAGCGACTTCCCCGGTTGGAATCTCCTGATCGCCCCAGTTGGAATATCCTGGCCGCCGAAGTTCCGCCGTTGTCGAGGCGGCCGAGCTCTCGCGTTCGTCTCACCGTCGTTCCGTGAAGCGATTCGATACGCTGGTGCCTCACGAACCCCTTCGACGACGCCCTAACCAAACACGACGTGCTGACTCGCGCGGAACTCATGGGGCGATTGCCCCGTCCACGCTCGGAAGGCCCGGTAGAACGAGTTGGGGTCCGCGAAGCCCAACAGAAACGCGATCTCTCCATCCGAGAACCCCGTGCTCCGCAGGTACCCTTGCGCGTGCTGGCTGCGGACCTCGTCGAGCAATACCCGAAACGACGTGCCGTGATCCTTGAGCAGCCGCTGCAACGCACGTGTACTCATGCCGAGTTCCTTGCCCACCCCGCGCACGGTGGGCCGACGCCCAGATAAGCGGCCAGCGATCGTTGCCCGCACCTGGCCGATCGCCGCTGGAGCGGACGGTGGCGTGTGTACAGTCAGATAGGGCTCGAGCGCTTGCAGCAGCGCGGGATTGTGGGTGAGAAACGGCCGATGCGTATCCTCCCGCGCGAACGCAAGCCCGTTGTTCGGGGCGCCGAGATCGATCGGGCAGCCGAAGAACGCTGCATGCTCGGCGTGGGCCTCGAGCGATGCACCGAGCCGTAGCACGCGACGAGGCGCGAGCGTTTCGACCCGGGTCGCGCGACGGCACACCTCGACGAGGAAACCCAGTTCGGCATCTACGAGGACTTGGGGTGGCGGCCCAACCTCGCTCGGCCATACGTAACGCACCACGATCTCGTCGCGCGTGGTGTCGTGTTCGACGACGATCGTCTCGGGGCTGAGCATCCGTTTGTAGCTGGCGACCGCTGCAATGCCGGCCCCCACGTCGCGGGCACTGAGCATGGCCAGGAACAGCGGTTCGGTGTGCTCGGCACGAAAGGATCGAGAGAGTCGCAATCCGATGCTCGCATCACAGCTGACCTCTCGAAGCGCACGCCAGAACGCAAAATAGTCCCGCACAGGGAGGTAGACGGCCGGTCTTTCGAGCAGACCTGGCGGCAGTCCGGCCACTCGCAGGACATCGGCGGCTGCGATCCCGAGCTCCGCGAGGGCCGGTGCCAGGCCCACGGGGAGCTTGGACTCGACCGGCTTGCCCATCACGTGCCGCGGTTCGTCAACAACTGTAGGGGCGTGCGGCCGGTGACCCACGGGATCCCTACGATACATCCGACCGCGAGCGGAATGTCGCCGATCGCCACCAAGGTCATGAACTGACCTGCGCTGCCGCCGAAGTCCATGCTGAACGCCGCCACCACGAACACCACGCGAATGATGCCATTGTAGTACGGGAACGAGCCATAGCGCCGCAGATCCGAAGCGCTCAGCAGCAGCACGATGCCGGCGAACAGACCCAGCAGGGCGGGCAGCCACACCCACATCGGTGAATGTGGCAGCTTGACACCTAGGGCCGCCAGCACGCCCGGGGTCAGAAACACGACGACGACACTCGCATTGTAATAACCGCACATGCGAACGAAGGTATTCACGATGATTCCCCTTTGTGCGCAGCGATGCGAACGGCGCGAAGGAGCAGGATGCCGAGCAGGTAGTGTGAGGGGATGGCGAAGATGACCCCGACGCGAGCCTGAGTGCCAGCGAACAACCCCTCGTCCGCCATCGCGAGCCACATGATCCAATCCACGGTGGCGCTACCGATCTGATAGAAGGCCAGCGCCGAAGCGACCCCGAGGTGTGGGCGCTCGCGTAGCGTCCAAGCGATCCACGCCTGCGATGCCAGCGATACGGCCAGGAGTTTGGTGATCCAGTGGCCGTAGGGGTTGAGCAGCCAGCCGGTGGTGGGCGCAACGAGTTCGGGTGGCATCATGCCGGCTGCGGCGTAGAGCACCTCGAGCACCACGACCACGCGAAACAGAAATCGTAGATCGTCGATCGGTCGCATCGACGCGAGTCTGGGCGAAGCCGAGCAGACCCGCCCTCGCGGGGTGTGCCAACCCACTTGCAAAATGCGCCAACACGTAGTCGGGTCGCCGATCTCGTTTGGACGACCATAACGTCTTCGATGCGACCCTCGCTCTGCCAACCTCCATGAGCTGATCGCATCGACGGCGATGAGCTCGACGACACGGTGTTCAGGGCGGTCTGATTCGTGGCCCGGCTCAATCGATCCGATGGCCGGTTTCCAAGGTGCAGGGAGTCAGGTCAGTCTCACGGGGTTCAGCGTACCAGAGCTAGGATTCACTCTCGCCGGCCGCCGATCCTCCCTGTGCTGCTTCGTTCGCTTCCGCCTCGCGTTCCCGCCGACGGACAGCCGCTCGCTGTCTACGACCGTACGTGCTGCTGACCTCTCGCCGGAGCTCGGGGAAGTCTTGAAACACGAATCCGGCCGCAGCCCGTACGAGGGCGATACGCTGTTGCAACAGTCGACACAGGCGATTGCGTAGATCGAGAGCAGACCTCGATGCCTCCGACGGTTCATTGGGGTTACTTGGCGCCTCGACAACAGCTTGGGCGAGCTCGCGAGCTCGTTCGATGGAATCCATATCGAAGGTTTCGAATCCTTCGAGCAATTCACGGGCTTGGTCCGCGAGGTCAGCATAAGCTTCGAGCGCGCTCGCCATCTGGTCGTGCGTATTCGGCTGGCCATGCCGAGCTTCGAGACTCGCCAGCTTGTCGTCATAGTGGTCATCGATCCCATCATCAAATGCCCACTGGAGCGCGTTGTGGATCTTCGTCAGGACCTGCTGCGATTCCTCCATCGGTGCCGGCGCGGAACGAGTCACCGAGAACTGATAATTCGTGTCGGCCTCGCGTGCCGCAGCCCGCAGAGATTTGATTTCGTTCCCAGTTTTGCCACTGAGGGCCTTCTTCGATTGGCCCTTGCCTACCGCGAGTTCAAGACCCGGGAGAATGATTTCCCCGTCCTCGTCTCGCTGGGTCTTCCAATATTTGGCGTGGAACTTCGCAACATCGACCGCCTCGCCCCAAAACACATCCAGCGGTACGGCGAGATTGAGGGTTTGAGCGGCTGGTAGCGCTTCGGCTTGAGCTCGCCATTGATCGATAACCGATGCACTTCTCGCTTTCTTTTTCACATCGAGGACCATGCTCGAAGGAAAGGCAGTTGTCAACCGATTCGATGCTTTGATTTTGACCTGTCCCAAGCGACATGGCTGTCTTGGACTACCACTACCCTGTCCTGGACTACCACTACCCTGTCCTGGACTACCACTACCTTGTCCTGGACAACGCTTCCCGTGTCTTGGACTGCCGCCACCCTGTCCTGGAATGCCATTACCCTTGTCTTGGATAACGATTTCCTTGTCTTGGGCTGCGGTCACCCCGTCCTGAACAACGTTTGTTTTGTCTTGGACGACGTTCTCTTCTCGTTCCCGCTTTCGAACCTGTCCGAGCGGGGCCTGTGCACGATCGAAATGTGGCAAAGTCACACGACTGCAACATTGT